>Ga0208669_1000325_pt1 | contig 19203 bp, 32 predicted proteins | sample 21_taG_FD_184095 | JGI IMG/M metagenome (GOLD analysis project Ga0208669, IMG submission 184095) | Marine viral communities from the Subarctic Pacific Ocean - 21_ETSP_OMZ_AT15319 metaG (SPAdes) (version 2) | ecosystem: Environmental > Aquatic > Marine > Oceanic | place: Pacific Ocean | collected...
CGATTTGCAGATGCACCGTAATGTCCCACCATATCAAACAACTCTTGGTCGTGACTCCAATGTATGTTTGTTTTGCGTGTCTTATTATCTGTTCTTCTCTCATCACCAAGGGATGCAGTCTGAAACGTATCGCCTGCACTGTCGATAATCTCTTGACACCGCTCTGGTGTGACTGCATTATCCCATTTCCAATATAAACTACTCATATCACTATCACTTCCCCTTCTGTCTCAATCCATACCTTTGCACCACATGATAATGGTTTGTCTGGACTGTACACGACTTTACTGTCGCCTTTGATATGTACCTCATGTCCATATCGGTTCTCTTTATACGTCTTACATGTAATGACAGGTTCACGTTCCCCTGTCTTTGCATTACGTTTAATAATGTGTTGATTGATGTGTATCTTGGTTTTCATGCAAAATTTTCCAATCCACTATCTTCTCCGGCATATCCAGACTCCAGACGTTCAATCTCATCCTTTAATCGTAGTTTTTCTTTCTTCATACTCGTTAGAAACTCGTCTGGTGCATTCTCTGCTTCTGCAGCTTCAACTCTTGCATGTAACTCTTTGTGTTTTGTTTTAAGAACATCTATTCTGTTTAATATATCCATTTAAAAGAATCCCTCTAAGGTTGCAGTACCGTGTTTATCAGCAATTCGATTCACGTTACTTTTGTTATGGTCTACACTATCCCCTTTGTGTTCATATGGCATAGTGTCCGATATAGTATAGGAAGTCTCGCCTGGGCGTTTAATCTTCCACTGCAAATCCTTGTCTTTAGGATAGTCTAAGTTCCACTCCATAGTAGATTGTTTCAAGAACTTTCTTGCTTTCTTATTGAGTGGATAGATATATCGGAATTGTTTACCCCAAACACGAGAAAACCCAAGTTCACCCATCTTCTCATCAGATGGTCTTGGGCCGTATTTGGTGTCGTGTCTATTCATCTCTTTTTTCATCTTACGTTGAATGGTTCTGAAGTGTACCTTCTCCCCTTCATCCGTAACATACACATCACTCCATATAAAACCACCATAAAGGAAGTTTGCAGATTGATAGACATATCCTGGCTTACCCACGATACCATCTGCCCATGTGTAGAGATATTTGACGTTTGGTGTGTTTTTCTTCATCCATTGTATAGTCAGACTTTGCATCTGTGATTCACTGTTGCGTGGCATAGATTCATCCATGCACATTTTACCGATTTCAAAATAGTCAGATGTACTAAGTGTAGGAAACATCTTTCTGATAGTTCCCATCGGATTAGTACCCCAACCCAAGGTTAGTACTCCAACCAGTTCTTCATCAACATATGCTCCTAGATGATGTTTAGTTAGTTTCGGCATTACTGGACTGTAATGACGTTCCTGTACGAATAGTGTCGCTACTCTGTAATCTATTTTCTTGACTACCATCATATAAAATTTTCACCACCTTGATACACCTATTTAGAGGATTTCTACACTGGTCGATTTTGTTGGATTATGTGTAGACGGTGTAGTGTCCCCACTAGGCTCTGGAAACCATTTAGTTGTTTCCGTAACAACTCGTATACTTCTTTCACCAGTTATCTGGTTAAGTACTTCAATATATGTTTTATTTTCTGTTTTTAAAACTGTTTCTATTTTATCCATTATTCGTGTTCTCCACCCTTTCCTCTACCAAATCCACCAAAGAAATGTGGACGGCGTTTTGCTGTTTCAAATGTTGCAACCGTAATTGCAATTGCACCAAGTGTTAATGTGTGAAGTACCATACTGAATACACCAACATACATACTACCAACAATAATACCGAATACTATACACCACATCCATGCTAATACTTGCATAATCATATGTCGTGTACTAAAATCTGGTATTGCACTCAATGGGTTCTTTTCATGGTTCATTACCACGTTCCAACAATTATATATCCATTCACGCATTACTGATACTCCTCTTGCCGTGATTCATGCATGTCAATCAGACTTCGTAGTGCCATTTGCACATAGTCCTCTTTCCAATCATCATTTTCAAGGTATTCTTCAATCTCATTGACTTGTTCTACTCCTAAGTCATCAAAACTTTCAACACCATATTGTTCTGTAATATCATGCATTACCCAATCATATGCTTGTGCCTCTAACTGGTCACACAACTTACCTTGTTTATGTACTTGAAACGCCATTTATTATCTCCTTTTGCCCGTCATAGGGTCATTTGCTTCTTGTGATGAGAGAACTTGTAGTCCCCCCTTATTATATGCTTGTCCTATGACAGCATTACCAGTATATACTGGAACTTCTTTTTTGGTTGCAACACCACCAATGTTATTGGATAGACTAGGATAGTCTGGTGTTTGTCGAATGGCAGGGGAACAAGGAATTGAACCTCGTCCTAGTGGTTTGGAATCACTCGTGCTACCGTAACACTTTTCCCCTTTAGGTTTCTTCACCTTACCTTGAACGTAGTCGATATACTCATCCAGTGTAACAACTGAACATCGTATAGACTTTAGAAACTTGTTGTGAGCTCTCCACTGAGTTTCATACTTCTGTGGATTGATTTTCTTTTTCTTTTTCTTGCGTGTACTGTTGGTATTATAGTACACAGGCATCAAATGCATACCGCTCATAATTACTTTACCTTGTCAAATGGTGGTGTATGTGCATAAATGATACTTTCCCTTTCCATGTAAGGAACATGTTCTGTATCGTGAAATTTACGCAATAGACGGGCATGTACGAGACTCCAATAGTCAACTGCCCATTTGTTAAGATTAGGATTCTTTAGCAGTTCATTTACTGCATCAAGTCTCCGTCCCAACAATTCGTTAGACTTTTCCGTTAATGATGTCATCTGCAACACTCCACGATTCAAAGTCCTTTCCACCTATATTCCATTCGCATTCTTCAGTAGGAATTCTTCCATACTTCCAACAATAGACTGTAAAGTTTTTATAGTAGGTAGAATCTGATTCTATCTCATCTTGTACCTCTGCTTCAACAGTCCATTCACATGCAATTTTTTCATAAGGATTGGCATCTGTAAATTGAGGTGGCCCGAATATCTCTACCAACCTATCATAAGTTGTAGTGAGATGTCCTTGCAAACTAGTCCCATTTACAGATACCATATCCGATGCTTCAAAATTCAAAATTTTCATACTTACTCCATAATATAATTTATTATACCACCAAATGCGGTGGCTTGTCAATAGTTATTTGGAACTGAATAGTATAAAGATACCAGTTCCAAACATAGAAAGTCCGATGGTTATTGCCATCATCATTTCACTCCATGTATTTGCATATTCCATGCACTTACCATCACAATCTCCAGCAGAACCTGCCATTGCCATTAAACCAAAGATAACTAGTAAACTTCCGAAAAGGTCTTTCATGTCTCTCTCCTTATATTGCGTTCCAGAGGGTTACTTTATGTGCCCCTAAAACTTTTGCCATTGCATCTATTTCGTCACGCAATTCTTGTTCTGTAAAGGCAAACTTTGTGTTGTAATCCAAATCATCTTCAGCAAGTTTATACCACTTGCCTTCACGATTACCTTTGGCGTATTGAACACCACCTTTACTAACTTTTTTACCATTTTCTATTATCATCATCTCTCCCTTATTTTCCAGTATATCCAAGTGTTTCCATCGCCTGTCTAGGTGAAGTATCTTCTGCGAGTTTCATGTACTCCTCAACAGTTGCATTCTTCACAAGAAAGTTTACCCATGTTTTCCAAGGTTTGTAACCGTACTTAAAACGGGCAACAAACGCAGGCATCAGTTTACCTTCCCAACTAGGATGAGCATTCGGATGTACATCCATCATCATTCTAGCACCATCAAAGGCACCACCATACATCAAGTACATACCGTCCCACTTGAATTCTTCTTTCACAAACTTAGTCATAATATATCCTCTCTTTTTTCACTCTATAATTACATTATACATGTTTTAATAACAAATGTCAAGGCTTATTTTCCTATAACCCAGCGAATTTTGCCAGTAACCATAACATCACAAAAACGAACACACTGAACCATATTAATGATTTAAACATATATCTCCTTATCCTTCGATTGCTTGAATTAACTTTCTTTTGATAGTCACCAGACTATCCTCGTTTGCTTGGTATCTAATACCAATACCACCCTTGGTAATCCACCTTGTAATATTGTCTGGTTTATCGTCAATCAATATATTTGGTGTACCATCAAGTCTGTTTGTAGCATACTTTTCTTTTTGTCCAGTAAAGATAATGTTCTGAACTTCTGGTAAATAACCCATTCTGGTTAACCATACTCTCTTCCAATATGCAGAGTTGTCCCTGTCACCTCTTAGTGGTGAAGAACATATACCCCAATCGTCACCAGCAACTGTCTTTACAAATTCGACTAGTTCGTCTGATGTTGGGTATTTCTCTAATGTATTGAAAAAATCAGTACCTTGCAATTCTGCAATGGCCATCTCTTTGTTTGGAATCTCTTTCCAATGTTTCTTATCAAACTTCTTGGCGAAACCGTCAAAGAAGTCTGCAATCACACCGTCCATATCTAAATAAATTGTCATTTTCACTCTTTCTTTTTTCATCATATACACATAGTATACATGTTTTTATAACAAAAGTCAAGGCATTTATAGGCGAAAAAACCCTTGAAAAACAAGGGTTTTCTGCATTACTGTAATTTAGGGGGTGTTATTTGCGTGCTTTTTTCGCTAATTCTTGCGAAATCCACCTTTTTGCAATGTGATTGTTCACTTTTTTGCGAACTAGTACCATGATGCGTTTCCATACTTTAGAGAATATGTCCTCACCAGCATCATTATTGTCTACGATGACGAAATTAGAGTTACCAAACAACCTCTGGAATTTACCGATGTTCTTCTGAACCTCTTTCCACATCTTTTCAACTTCTTTCTCTGGTAGTGTACGTTTACGTTGTGCATTACGTTCCTGTGCAGTATCCAAAGATGTATTAACGAATATCATATAACAGTCATATCCTAAACCTCTGAGCATTGACACTTGTTTGGATATCTTATCGTAATCCTTACCAGTACCGTCAATGATATGTCCCAAACGTCCTTCAATGTAATTAGATTGCATTGTCTTGACTGTCTTTTTCGCTTTAACACGAGTTTCTTGACCCAAGTCTGAGTAGATATCTTCTGGTGTAGTATCTAGTCCTACATCCTTTAACATCTTCTCATAGACATCATCACTGTTAACAATCTTCATGCCTAGTCCACCAGTTGTTCTACGAACAACATAAGACTTACCACTACCAGGCCCCCCTGCTAGAAAGATTGCTTTAAATATATTCGGGTCGTAAACGCCCTCTTGTAGTTCTGCGAATGTTTTCATCTTTTATTCCTAACAACTCATTGACTTTTTGAGAGTATAATTCTTCATAGTATTTATCGTCTTTCGTAGTCTCAATTTCATTTCTCCTGCTTAACTGTTTTTGGAAGTGCATTTTCTGAAGTCTGTTTTTGAGTTTTGCTGTCATTGTTTTCCTCGTTAAATTTATAAGTTAAAAGTCTGCATAACGAATCGAGTTGTTTGATAGGCCTCCTTTCCTATTAGTATGTTACATCACTAGGGTCTTCAGCACCAGTTGGTACGAGAACGTCTATTGGGTTTCCACCGTCTTGATGGGTAACACCATATGATGATAACGGTTTAACTGCTGTATCACGAATTACTTCCATATGTGAACGATGTTTATACACACCATCCCCTCGTGCAAATTCGTGTTTTAGTTTTGATATGAGATAACGTCCACTATAGATAGGGTCACGTTCATCCTCTGCAAGCATTCCTTGGTTTCTCATGTCGATACCAACCATATCTCCAACTTGAAGAGATGTATTGCCTGGCACTTCAATTCTTAATCTGATTGCAGAGTTTATTGCACTGAATCTACCCATACGTCTTTGTAACCAGATATCTGTACCACTGTAGTCGTATTGTCCATCATGTCTAGCAGAGTATAACCCATTTGGGGCCTCTCTGTCAACAGCTTGCATATATATTTTTGATTGGTCATAATCTGACAATCTGTTACCGTAGTCATCTCTTGCTTGTGAACCCAATGGTGCATTCTGTGAACCATATAGATTATACTCATCTGCATGTTTATCTTCTGCAAAGTCATCAAAGTAATTATAGTTGAAATTTTCTACTGTTTTGTTTACCAAGTCAATCATAAGAAGATTAGAACCATACATTCCACTTCTCATATTCATCATTACATCTGTTGATGACATAAGACTGTAACTAAGAATATTTGTTAGTGTTGTGTTAACCTCTGGTTTTTTATGTCCCTCTGGTAGAATGTTTGGAGTTTCTTCTTTAAATACAAATCTTGGGTTTTTAGTGTCCATCATACTGTCGATAGTTCTGAACCAGTATCCCTTAACAGTTTCATAGAACAAGAATGTTGGTGCATAGTTATACTCTTTAGATAAACACCTTTTTGCTACACTGTTGATAAAATCAAATGGACGTAGGTTAGGAGAAACAAACTTAAAGTTGTTTGTTGTTTCTTCATAATAGAATTCTTTCTTAGAATTGAGTAAGTCCTCATCTCTGAATATCTTCTTTACAATTTCAACAGACGGTTCACCAGTGAATGCTTGTTTAACTCTGATGCGATTTGAACGTACTGCTTCTGGTGTTGTAAAGGATAGTGTGTATGCATTAGTATTGTCGTTAATACTAACCTTACTTGCAACCTTGTAGATATAAAATGGGGTGTCTGTGAAGTCAACCGCTATTGTACGAGAAGTATCGTCATCTGCATTTGGAGTTACCAGACGTAGTTTTAGTTTTTCTTGTCCAATGATTGGAAGATTGGTAAGTAGATTGTTAGTGTCTACAATTGAAATGTCACCAGTAAGTGCATTTTTGAATATATCTTCGTATATGTTTACTGATGCAAATTGGTCTTTTAAATCTAGTACTGCACCACTTGCCGCATAGATTTCGCAGACTTCAATGTGATATTCACCAGCGTACTGCATAGTCGCCATGTTTATCTACCTATAATCGTTTCAAACTCTGCTCGTACTTTAGCAATGTAGGATGGTTGGATTAGTCTTATTTTTCTTTTAGATTCCAATAGTTTTTCCTCATATTCATAATTTGTGATTGCTGTTGCTCCAGCAGGAATTGTCGTTGCAGAATCGTTTGGAAGTTCGATAGTAAATGTTGAATCACCAGACTCCTGTGTGTATTCATAATGGTGAATATCATCTACATTACTATACTTAGACGCTACATGTTTTTCAAATCTATCAACTGACATTGGCCAATCTGTGTAAATGTCTTTGATATTATTTGCTATGAGAACAATCCAGTGTAGATTTGCATCACCATAATAGTCATATGCAATCTGTTCTGGTGTTGAACCATCTGGCACATCATAGAAATCAAAATTAACAAAGTTTTCTAATGTCGAATTATTGAAATTTACTCTACGAGTGATATCAGTCATACTGTGTAGTATACCATCACCCTTAACATCTACCTGTACTGTTGGAAACTTTCTAAAATACATATATTAAAATCCTTTTGCAACTTTCTCTTTAGTAACAATGTCCAGTTCTTTGAATGTAAGAGTAAGTTCAGTTTCGGTTGGATGGTTGTCTTTAAAGAATTGTGGTCTGTCACCACCAAATTTTACATCAACTGCTTCAAGTGCAGATGTACCAATTTTATGTAGGTGTTCTTGTGGATAATATTGAATATCAAATGTAGATGGTGCTTTGAGTGTTCTACCTAACATGTCATCTGTAAATCCAGGCATAGAGTGATATCTGAATAGTGTCACAATTTCTTGAATTGCATTTGCTTCTTTTGATGAACGTGGAAGTAGTCTAAATGTGAACTGAAAAGAACGTCTGTCAATACCCTCAAACTTCATCTCTGTTCTATTGTTTGTAGTCTCACCAGATGCGATTGCCTTTGCAGCAGTAGCACCTGTTGCACCAGCACCTTCTAGTGCTTTTGCACCAATATTCATTCCCTCGTCTTTTAATGTCTGTCCAATTGCACCAAAGTCAATGCCACCTAAACCACCAGATGATAGTGCGTTAAAACTTGCAATTCCACCAGCAACTAACAGTCCAATTTCTGCTTCACCGTAGTTTGCTTTCTGTGATACTTGAATCTGATTAGGCATGTATAACGTAATAGAACCAGATGCTCTTGTTGTTGGAGCTCTTGGAACAGTTCTTGACCTTCTGTCAGCATAAACAACTTCTTTTATACCATCTCTTGGGTCGCCAACTGTTCTAAAGTTTTGGTCTGGTAATGCACCACCAGAGATGTTTGCCTTTGCGTCTATTTGTTCATTAATAAAAAATTGTACATAGTGGTCACTTCTGGACATATGCCCTACGTCCATTGGGTATTGTAAGTTACCAGCACGTGATTTACCACCAGCACCAAATAAACTACTCGCTATACTTTCTAAGTTTGCCATATAAATAATCCTACAAGAATTCGTTCTTTAAAGTATTTATAAGGTTTGACATGGCATATAGTGGAAGATACGTCCCAATTAATCAAAAGAAATATAAAGGTGACGTAGATAAAATAATTTACCGTTCCCTATGGGAAAGACGGTTTATGGTGTATTGTGACAAAAGCACATCTATCCTTGAGTGGGGAAGTGAAGAAGTCATCATACCATATATATCACCCCTAGATGGTAGACGCCATCGGTATTTCCCCGATTTCTATATTAAGGTAAAACAGAAGGATGGTTCTATCAAAAAAATCATCATTGAAGTGAAACCCAAGGCACAGTGTGGCCCACCAAAACCCCCTAAACGTAAAACACCACGATTTATCAGTGAAGTCCGTACATGGGGTGTAAACCAAGCAAAGTGGGAATCTGCAATAGAATGGTGTAACGATAGAAACATGGAATTCAAGATTTTAACTGAAGACCACTTAGGTTAACTGTATAAATAGAGGTATGACAGATGCAGTTGACAAGATAGTTGAAAAAGCAGGGGGTAGAGATTTATCTATCCGTTGGTTTAGAAAGCAAGTAAAAGAACTTGGAGACATAAATCCAAGGGAACAACTCCGTGAGGGTAAGTTAAAAACTCGCCCAGTATTCGGTAAGATGAATTTCTTCATGTACAGTCCCAAATATAAAGATGACAAAAATGTACTTCCCTACTATGATAGATTTCCTCTTATACTCCCAATAACACCTGTCGGTGCAAATAATGTATCTGAAGGATTTATGGGATTAAATTTTCATTATCTATCAGTACCAATGCGTGTAAAATTATTGAACGTGATGGCAGAGTATGCCAATGGCCCTATGGACGAAAGTACTAGAATCAAATTAACATGGAATAGAATTAAAAGAAACAGAATGGTTCAACCAACAATTAAAAGATATCTTATGGATCATGTAAAACCACCATTTCGTATTATTAATGCAGATGAAATGATGATTGCGGTTTTGTTACCAGTACAAAGATTCAAGAGAGCAACCGAAAACAGAGTATATGCAGATTCTAGAAGAATGGTTAATACTGCAAGGAGACCAAGTTAATGGCAAAAGAAAATAATTTAATGTTTGATTATCCTGTCCAAGAAGATAGGGATAAAACATTTGAGCAATGGTTGGCAACCTTTATGAAGGATGGGCAAGCTCGTCCTAATAGATTTGAGGCAGTAATTAACTTTCCCCCTACAATACAAGAAAATCTAAAAAGTCAACTTCCTAGAGATTTTACATTCCGTATTAACAGTGTATCATTTCCAGGCAAGAACCTTCGTACAACTACAGATGAAAATGCCTATGGCCCATCATACGAGATTGCACAAGGATTAACATATGGTGAAGAGATTACTATTGAATTTTATCTAAAAAATAACCATGAGGAAAGATGGGTATTTAACTCATGGCAAGATTACATCATATCACCAACAACCTACAATGTAGAGTATTATGATAATTATGTTGGAAGTATAGAGGTATATCAGTTAGATGAAAAGAATCATAGGACTGCTGGTATTAAAATTAAAAATGCATTTCCCAAAACACTAAATGCAATGGAAGTAAGTAACGACACTGTTAGTGAGTTGTTAAAACATACTGTAGGATTTTCATTCAGAGAATGGATACCATTACAAGCACATGGTAATCCTAGTGATGGTAAAGCATCATGGGTTGAATATCCAGAATACAAAGAAAAAGTTGTAAGTAAAAGAAACGCACCAATGGGATTTGACCCTCGTACACCGACTCAAACTATGTTTCCAGATACTAGTAGACCAGTTGGTGCAGCATTTAATGATAAATTCCCAGGCCGTGAAAAGGGCATCTTTGAGGATGCTGGTAAAGCATTCAATGATGTATTGGAAGCAAGAGATAGGGTTGTGTTCGCACAACAAAAAGTTTTGGCGTTCAGAAATTTCTTTAGAGGAATAACTAAGAACCCACTAAGTAATCTAGGAATCGGAAGAGGACTAAGATTTTAATCATCGTAATGTAAATAGGAGATAATTATGGCATTACCAAAACTCGCCTCGGCGAAATATGAGTTGACGTTACCATCTAATGGTGAAAAAGTGGAATTTCGTCCATTCCTTGTAAAAGAAGAAAAAATTCTTCTTATGGCACAAAGTGCTGGAAGTGACAAAGACCAAATAATGGCAATTAAGGACATTGTTCAGAATTGTACATTTGGAAAATTGGATGCTAACACCATACCATTTTATGATTTGGAATATGTGTTCTTACAACTTCGTGCAAAATCAGTAGGAGAGACAGCAAAACTTCAAATAACTTGTCCAGACGATGGAGAAACAAAAGTTCAAGTTGATATAAATCTCTCTGAAGTTGAATGTGTTAAAGATGTATCACACAATGATAAAATTGATTTGGGTAATGGTATTGGAATGATAATGACATATCCTAAAATTGAAATCATGGCAAATGCTGCTGGTGGTGACACTGAAAAGGCATTTGATGTTGTTAAAGCATGTATTGGTTCAATCTATGATGGTGAGAATATCACTGATAGAAAAGACATGGATGAAAGAGAGTTAGATGAATTTATTAACTCAATGACACATGACCAATTTGAGAAGATGCAAGAATTTTTTACATCTATGCCTAGAGTGAAAAAGGAATTAAAAGTTAAGAACCCTAAAACTGGGGTTGAAAATAATGTTGTACTTGAGGGAATGGCAAGTTTTTTTTAACAGCCCTCTCCCATAATTCGTTAGAGAATTATTTTAAGACTAATTTTGCTCTAATGAAACATCATCAGTTTTCATTAACTGAGATTGAAAATTGGATGCCGTGGGAGAGGGAAGTGTACGTTTCTTTACTCTTACAGCATTTGGAAGAGGAAAAGTTAAGGGAACGCCAGAACGCAGCGAACCGTAAACATAAATAATAGAAGGAGAGACTATTATGGCAGAAGAAGAGAAGAAGGTAGTAAGTCATCACCCAGCAGATACTAATGGGGATGGTAAAGTATCAGATGAAGAGCATGCAATGTTCTTAGAGTTCAAACGTAAAGAACTTGAAGATAATGATGCTATGAGAGATGCCCAGCGTCAGATGACATGGTTTGCCTTATTTGGATTGTTGTTATATCCATTTGCAGTAGTAATTGCATCGTTGGTAGGATTAGATGAAGCACAAAAAACACTAGGCAGTATGGCTCCAACATATTTTGTTGCAGTTGCTGGTATAGTCGCAGCGTTCTTCGGTTCGCAAGCATACACAAAGAAGAAGTAAAGTAAATGGCGAAAGATTCAAAAAATCAAGAACAAAGTCAAAGAAGAATTATTCAAGAGGAAGTAGGAAAGGGCGTCAAAAAAGTTGCCGACCAAATAACTAATCCTTTAACATCTTTTCTTCCAGGCTTAGTTGCATCAATGCCAGGCGGTGAAATGATGAAGAAGATGGTAATGCATCTTGCTCGTCCTGTACCACCACCTGTTGTGAATGTTGAATCTAAAGACGATAAAAAGAAGGGTGGACTATCTGCAGCTCAAGTAGAAAAAGCAAATGCAGATGCTAGAGCAGACAAAAGACAAACAACCTTACTAGAAAAAATCGCTGGTGGTATTGGCGATATGGCAAAAGGGTTTCTTAATGCAACCAAAAAGGCAGGTGGATTAGGACTTGGTGTTGTTGTTGGTCTATTAGCTGCACCTATAATCACTCTTGTAAACTTCTTTAAATCACTAGGCGCACAATTAAAATTCTTAAATACTCTGTCTGGTGGTAGACTTGCAAAACTATTCGGCCCGTTTGTTAGATTCTTTGACGCAATAGGAGATATTGTCAAAAAGGGTGGTACTGGTAAAATGTTAAAGGGTTCTACATTTAGAATGTTTGGACGTTTTACAAGGTCTATTACAAACATTGTAGGTATGATTAAGAAAGTAGTAAAACCTATAATGGCTGCTGCTAAAGCATCAAGAAGTTTTATGTCGGGGTTTGGTAGAATCGCAAGGTTCTTTGCTGGTTTCGGTAGAATACTTGGTAGACTTTTCTTACCAATCACAATCGTTATGACTCTATGGGACGGTATTACTGGTTTCTTAGATGGTTTTAAGGAAAGTGATGGCGACAGTATGTTAACCAAAATCATAGATGGTATTGGTGAAGGATTAGGAAAAATTGTTGGTAATCTTATTGGATTCCCCCTTAATCTTCTAAGAGATGGTGTTGCATGGATTGGTACAAAACTTGGTTTTGACATGTCTGGATTTAAAGATTTAGACTTTAAACAAATTATTAAAGACCTTATAGCTGCACCATTTAATATGATTTCTAAGGGAATAGATTGGATTGTCTTAAAATTCTCTGACCCTGTTAAATCATTAACTGATTTATGGAATGGCCTTATGGGCGATGGTGGATTGATTGATATAATATTCAAACCAATCGACAAAGCAATTGCATGGGTAAAAGGATTGTTTGGATGGTCATCTGAGGGGCAAGAAGAGTTTAGTATTACCACATTCATCAAAGGGATATTCACATCTGTGAAAGATTGGTTTGTTGGATTGTTTTCATGGGGTAAAGAGGCTGGTACAAATGCACAAGGAGATTTCTCATTTCTAACACTTATTACTGGTGTATTTACATCTGTAAAAGAGTGGTTTATGGGACTATTCTCATGGGGCAAAGAAACTGGTACAAACGCAAAGGGTGAGTTTTCTTTCTTAACTCTCATTAGTGGTGTATTTGATTCTGTCAAAAAATGGTTTACGAGTATATTCAGTTGGAGTTCTGAAGGACAAAATGAAGAAGGATTTTCTATACTAGGTGCGGTGACTGCTGCATTTGGTTCTGCTGTCAAGTGGGTAAAGGATTTATTCTCATGGCCTGAGGATGGTAACGTAGGAACTGTGGTATCTAAGTTTATTGATATTGTCCTTGCACCTTATAACCTTGCAATCAATTGGTTGTTAGGATTGTTTGGTTGGAGTAGTCCAGATGGAGAATCATTCTCTATAGGCAAACTTGTAACAGACACTATTACTAAAATATTTGATTGGTTCAAAGGGTTACTTGACTTTGACTTTATGGGACTTATTGCAAAAATTCCTGGCGCTAAAACCGTAATGAAATTCTTTAATAAAGATGAAGAATTAAAGGCTGCAGAAGAGTCTGGACTTTATGACAAGGATTTGATTGGTGCATCTGAGATTGATAGAGATAAAGCAACAACTGCACCTATAGAACAACTACAGGCAATTCTTGATGACGATGATTTAAGAAAAACTGACAAAGCGTATATTGAACAGATTATTGCAGATAGAGCAACTGCACTAGAACAAGCAAACGCTGCACTTCAAGCTGCACAAGATGAAGCTGCGAGGGCAAATGGTGGAGTTGTTATGGTTGATAACTCTACAACAACCACAAACCAAACAGGTGGTGGTGCTAGAACACAAATAATTCCTTTATCGAATCACCAAGCTTGGGAATCTGGTGGGCATCCGTCTATGTAGTTAATCTTTAACTGCACCGTCCTTATCACCAATCTTAACTAACCAACCGCTTTCGTTTACACAAAAGACATCTCCAGGCTTGTAAAGATAATGTTCTTTCTGAGTGCCGTCTTTAGTTACACCCATTACTTCACCTTCCCAATCGCCTTTGATTTTAAATCCTTTGCCTGCTGGTAAACTGTCTATTGTATAATCTAACCACATCATTTGTATGACTCCAATAGTTCTTTTGATGGATTGCCGATAAACTCAAAGTAACCATTTGGGCCAACTCTAAACTCATCACCAATTTCAACTTGTACATCATCAATTACAAAGTGTTTATCTTCTGTATTCTTTTCAGATAAAATACGAAAACCATTTTCAAACTTCATTAAAAGTAAATCTTTCCACAACATTTCATAGTTCCTTTCCTATTTTGTAGTTGCTATGAAAACACCATTCCAATCATCTGGTAAGTCTTGTGTTTTCATATATTCACATCTCTCAATCCACATCTCATAATACTTAGACATTTGACCATCAAACTCTTCAAATAATTCTTTACAAAGTTTTATACATTTGTCGAATTTTTTTTCAGTGTAACATTGTTGCATCAGTTCATGTTTCTTTTGGGCATCTAAATCACAGTATCTATTAAGTACTGTGTAAATTCTTATCCCTACACTTTTACCTTTAACTGCAAGTTCATCTACTTTGAGGTAGAAGAAATCGTTCTTTGTTTCATCGTATGTCTTTTCTCCAACAAGTAATAGACATCCGTACTCTTTACATTTGGATTCAATTCTAGCTGCTGTACTGACGGAATCTCCAAGGACATCGTAACTGTGTCTTTGCGTACTTCCCATTTCGCCCAGATAACCAAGCCCAGTATTAATACCAGCACCCATCCCAATGGGTGGCCTACCTTCTGAAGTAATCTTTTCATTAAACTTCTCCACTGCATTAAGCATTTCTAATCCACACTCTACTGCTGTGCGTGGATGGTATGGGTCATCGTTAGGTGCGTTGTGTATGTGCATAGATGCATCACCGATATACTTAATTACCATACCGTCACTGTCAAGTATCGGTTGTGTAATTGCATCCATGTATCCGTTCATAATCTTAGTAAGTCCTTTTACATCATCACCGAATGATTCTCCTAATGGAGTAAATCCTCGTAAGTCACTAAACACAATACTAATCTCACGTTTCATACCTTCTTTAATTAGTGCTGGATTCTCCTGTAACATACGAACAACTGTTGGTGATGCGTATCCAGCGAACTGTTTCTTGATTGCTTGTTTCTCGAAAAACTCTTTTGTGAATCTATTGAATATTGCATGGAATCCAACTAGAGTTGTTACGATAACAACCCAACTCCAATCCCATAACTGTAAATGGTTTATGAAGTAATAGTACGAACCATAACCAACACCCAATGGAATACCAACAATGAATATACCAGATAACCAATATGGTGCTTTTGCAGCAAGTAATATGAGTAGAAGTGCAAGTCCAATCGCAGATGCCCATTCTAAGAATGTTGCTTCTGGTAATCGAACAATCGTGTCACCATTTAGAATTGTTTGTAGAGATATTGCAGCTGGAAGATGTGCATACATCTCACCTTTAGGTGTTGCAACAATATTTGATAATCCCTCAGCAGTTATACCAATGATAACTGTTTTGCCTGCAAGAGAACTGTAGTCATCAGAACTTGCACTAAGTGTAGGGAATTCTTTATTGAATCTTAACCAGATTCTACCAAAAGAATCTGTCTTTATAGTTTGATAGGCAGGAACACGCATTGCAGTGATTCCACCTTCTTGTGTTTTTACTTGATATGATGGGTCACCAACTGCAACACGAATAGTTTCCATTGCAATAGATGGATATACCTCATCACCTATTCTCATTAATAGTGGTAAACGTCTTACAACTCCATCTATTTCTGGTACTGTATTTACAACACCAACACCATCTGCATTATCACCTAATAGTGGAATTGGGCCCAACATTCCATTCCATTCAAATAACCAAGGCAATGGGTCACCTATTTTAGCGACACCACGAGGCACTGCATTCTTGATTTGAAAGGTATCTTGTGAAGTTCCTGTCTGTGCAATAATAACACCGTTTTGGACAAGTGCTTCTGCCAAGTCCATATCACCACCAAGTCTATCCTGTTCTGAGAACAAAACTGGAAGAACAATTACACCTACACCAGATTCTCTTAACTTCCAAATGATATCTGCAATGACTGTTCTTTTCCAAGGCCATTGTCCATACTGTTCAATAGACTTTTCGTCTATCTCCAATATTGCAATATCAGATGAAGTTGTGGGTATGTCGTATTGCTGAACTAAATCGAATGATTTTAGTCGTAGAGTTTGTTTAACAAACGGGTCGTTCCAACCCCAAAAAGATAATACTGCAAGTGTAAGAAATGCAGTTGTCCAGTGTGTAATCCATTTCATCCATCTATTTATAGTGAGATGGATTAAGCATTCTATCCCAACGAGGGCCTACACTTTCCCAATACACTGTACTCTCATTTGCATATGTTAGTACACCGTAAACCAGAAATCCAATTGCAGTTAGAGCAATGACACTACCTTTTAGCATCACGATTATCCCAAGGTGCGTTCTCATAACATCCTGCTGGAAGAGTATCTTTGTAACTCACTCCTGCTTCAAACCCACTTTCGGTTTGTTTGATGTATGCACTTTCAAAGGGCATCTCTCTTGGTTTACCCCAACACCTATTCAGCGCTTGGCCTGGAACTCTGTACCTTGGATTGTGTTTTAGGAAATCTCTAAGTTCAGCATTCTTTGCTTTGATTTGTGGAATTTTCCACGCATTGTAACAATTAGATGCTGCAATAAAATCTATAGAATCAAAGTCACTACCTTTACGGTTTTCTTCAATACACTGTTTTAATACTTCATTATTAATGTTTGCATTTGCAATACTTGTCCAACAGACAAATGCGAGCAACAACAAACCTACTGCTATAAAATTCTCTCTCATTTTTACTCTCTCTCATTTTGCTCTCTTAGTTTTGTGTTACTGAAACAATACATCCATTTGCGTTAGTGCATATTCCTGTAAGAGAATACGTTCTAGCAGAACTGTCTGTTTGTTCCAAGTCCAAGGTGTAAGCACCACCATTATTTGTTATGTCTATGTTTGCAGTGTGGTCGCCATACCGTTGGAATGCATCAATGGTGTGTCCATCACCATCAACTACAATGTCTGCATATTGTTCATCACTATTACCACGTTGTAGTAATTCAACATCATTATTGTCACCGTCTATTTCAATAAACCCATCATGGTCGCCAGAACCACGTTGTGTGTGTTTTACCGTGTTACTGTCACCAGTGATATAGTTTGCAATATGTTGTCCACCATTACCGTTATCATCTGTTTGATAACTTGCAAGGTTATTACTATTACCAGATACAATCCAGTAAACATCATTGTCACCAGTTTCATCTGTATCTATATTACCATCTTCATGTTTACCTTGCCATGCTTTGACATTATTACTGTCACCGTTTACCAGTACATATGCATTATTGCTATCTTGTTTGTGAATTTGTATATCTACGTTATTAGAATCTCCACTTAATACTTCTGAATATACAACATTACTATCTCCATTATCAATAGTGAGACTCATATTATTACCACTGTCTCCACCATTACCTATTTCACTATGAGTAATATTACTATCACCATCAATATCAACAGAAATGTTATTATTATCTCCGTGATTGTCTACTTTGGATATATTGCTATTTCCGTCTTGTGTAACACTCATCTGTTGATTGCCACCGTTAGTCCATACTCTTATTTCATTAGTATTACCTGTTTGATTGAATGAAACTGTTTTATTGTTTCCAGAGAGTTGAGCATCACCAGAACCCGACAATCCTTCTATTTGATTGTTCTCTCCATCTTGCACAATGTCCATATCAAGGTTGTCGCCTGACTGTTGAACATAGATATCATTTGCGAACACAGATGTGGCAATTAATAAACTACTGAGACTGTATAACAGAGATTTCATTTCCCCCACCTTCTCCTATTTCGTAATCGTAAGTTTCAAACTGTCCTTGTTGAACATCAAATGTGTAATCACTATTCTTGTTTAAATTAAACTGGAAAAAATTGCCTGTACCATCATCTCTTCTGAATACCCAATTGGGAGATTGATCATACAATTCTAATCCTGTTTCTGGGTCTTTACCCAATTTAACTGTCGTTGTCTTTTCAAATTCACTTCTCATCTGAAGTGCCAACTGTTTATTAAGTTGGTCTAATACATCGTATAAAAATCCGTTTGCGAGATAATCTACATCTAAATCTGTAGTCCAAGTATTCTCGTCATCTACTTCTAATTCGTCTTTGTTTAACCCATCAAACTCTAAGTAATCTATTCCTAAAAAGTCTGCGAGTTTCTTCGTTCTTTGATATTCTGCTTCTTCATCAAACTCCACTGGTTTTCTAACAATCAATAGATTATTAATCATTGATTCATCTATTGATAACTTCAGTGGGTCAGATGGTGCAGTCTTTTGCGTTGTCACAATCGTTGCCTGAAAGGCTTGATTTAATATTACCATTCCAACATCAGATTCTACTGATATTTCACCAACCACACAATTTCCATAACTGTTGCAACTAGGTAATAGGATAATCATACTAGAACCAGTTTCATCCACGGTCATGGAAAAATCTGTGCCCCGAACACCAATAACTGCTGTTGGGGTTGTTATCTTCACATTCTGTCTGGAATTCTTTGCGATTTGCCCAGACGCATATCTTACAGTTCCAAATGATGATTTAAGTGATAATGAACCTGTCTTTGTATTAGGGTCATACACAAACTCATCAATAACTAATTTAGAATTTTCAGTAACATCAACTCGTGTTTCATCCAAAAACTCAATGGCAGTTCTACCACTCTTTGTTTTTACAACATCATAAGATTCGACATCGAAATCCTTTTCAATGCCTTCAATTTTGTCACCACCTTTTCTTTCAATGTCAGTAACACCCTTCTGTTCTATCACATCCCCAATCTTAGCATAAGCGGGAAAGGATAGAATCAGAAGTATGCTAATCGCTCTGAGTAATATCGACATCAAAATCATCACCATCAATTGTAAGGTCTATAATATTATCTTTTACACCA
>Ga0208669_1000328_pt1 | contig 19152 bp, 23 predicted proteins | sample 21_taG_FD_184095 | JGI IMG/M metagenome (GOLD analysis project Ga0208669, IMG submission 184095) | Marine viral communities from the Subarctic Pacific Ocean - 21_ETSP_OMZ_AT15319 metaG (SPAdes) (version 2) | ecosystem: Environmental > Aquatic > Marine > Oceanic | place: Pacific Ocean | collected...
TACCTGTTCCTCTGTAGCGGAATACGATCTTTTTTCTTTCGTCTAGTCTTCTCATAGTGTTTATTTAATTAATTAGTGGAAGCAGTGGAATCGAACCACTATGTTAATTCCCTGCTCTTCTGCAGCGTTAGTCGTCGCATACTCTGTAGAGTTGACAACCGATTTCTCTGATTAACATGTATACCTCTATAATTTATATTTAGGTAACCAATACACTTCCGGTATTATATTTTACTCTTTATCCATAGTCTCGTATAGTAAATAGTGTCGCACTTCATCGGTAATACTCTCGAATACCTTCTCGAAGTCTAACGCTTCATTATCTATAAGATGACCATATACATTTCTTAGTAACTTAGTTACAATTAGCATCTTCTCATGGTCTATTGCTTCTTTAACTTCCTGAAGCGTTGGTTCTGGTCTTTCTTTTGTCATAGTAGTTATATTAAAATAAATCCGTGTGTAAAATCAGTGGGGTACGATTTCTTGTAGTTTATACCTTTATCGTCTAACTCTTCCTGTATTTCAGAGAAATTATAGGCATAGTCGTATACTATATATTTATGCTCAGAACCATACTCATATTTATACTCTGTATTTTCAACATAGTTATAGTCGTTAAAGGAAATCCGTAACTTATACTTGCTAAGTATTTCTTTTATAATATCTTCTTTACACGTCATAGTAAAAGTGGTATTTTTGTTTAGTAAATAATTTTAAGTTAGAGGTATAAATCCACGTCTCTTAGCGCGCCATACCAATTATCAGTAATGGAGCACTTTGAAAAAGTGTGACATTAGGTTGTTAAGTAAAAGGAGTAACAGGCTATTGTCACTGTTTTTGGAAAGAGAATGAGGTTATTTAACCTCAAACTCTCTCGCCCAGGTAGGGAGATTATTAGTATTAGTGTAATTTTTGTACTTTTCCCAGCAAGGCATCGCTTCAAGACGTTCTTTATTTGCCTCGAATACTTTGTCGTGGTTGTACTTACGAGTCTCGCCTTTTTTGTTAGTGAACTCGATAGTTACTTTTTTGCCGATAAGCGACTTTCTTAGAACAAATCTTTTTGTCTTCATGGTGTAAATGGTTTAGTTTAGTTTAATTTAATTACATGTTTATTATCTTACTCGTGTCGTTTTAAGTTTGTGATGAGCACACTTTGAAGCGAACAAGTCGGAATATTGCTACTGTTTTACCAGTCGATGGCGATATAAATAAGTAGTCGTACATAGTATACAGTTTTTAAATTCACAGTTATTATCTCACCATATTCGTGCCCAGTTTGTGACGGTGAAAACCCGCGGGCTAAGCGAGGTGCTATACATACCATTTGCTCAGTTAGTGGGATGCTATACACAAAAAAGAAAAGCCGCTCATTTGAGCGACTGATCTTGTACAATGATTATGCATATGAACAAGCAGAGGATTATTACTGCACCTACAAAGATCTTAAACATAAGCGGAGTTATTTAGACTCCACTTGATGTTCTCTTGCCCATGTTGGTAGGTTATTGGTGTTGGTATAGTTCTTATACTTGTTCCAACACGGCATCGCCTCGAGTTTCTCTTTGTTGGCATTGTATACCTTGTCATGATCGTAGGTAAACGAGTTGCCCTTCTTGTTAGTGAATGTGATGATCGCCTTCTTGCCGATTAAAGATTGACGCATAACGAATCGCTTGGTAGTCATAGTGTTTGCCTTGTCAGCCATAATAATTTGGTTTAGTTTAATAATTAATATTCGATTTTATTATCTGAATATAGTCGTGCTCAATTTGTGCATGCTAAAATAATTTGTCAAAATAGCTAGCAGAACTAGAACAGTTATTCAGAATTCAAATATATTATCTAAAAATATTCGTCCAGAGTTTGTGAGCGAAGCGGGGGCTGGGCTAAAATATTTGACTTTTAATAGTTGTCGCCAGTTTGTGGTATAGGGTGCTACCCCCTACCCCTATATTTGTAATAACTTTTATATGACAATAGGCTGTTAATAAGGAAGGGTAATAGGCTACTGTCACACTTTTAATTATCATGTGTTATTAAGTGATAATATACGTATGGCATATGTACAGAAGAATAGTCCGTTTAAAAAGCAAAAGCTTTCACCTAAAGCCGCGAAGGCTAAAGCAGAAAGAGATTTGGCTTACGCTAATGGACCTTATAAGAAGAAGAGAGCTGAGAATCAGAGAAAGCGTCGCGCTGCTAAGAAGCGTGGTGTTGATCTAACTGGCAAGGATTATGACCATACAACAGGATCATTCGTATCGGTTAAAAGTAACCGTGGCGGATTTGGTAATGGAACAAACACTTAATATATAGACATGGCATTTAAAATGAAAGGTTACTCTGGTAACCATGGTAAGTCACCGATGAAAAAGTCTTATAAGGAAGCTTATAAAGATGCTGACAAGAGTAAGTATAAAACTTTCGAGTCCTTTAAATCTGCTGCTGAAAGATATAATGAGAAGAAATACGGTACAACTCAACCTACAGCTAAAGCTAAAAGTTTTGGTACTAAGAAAGAGCAGACGTCAAGTAAAGTTTCTAAACCAGGTGTAGCTAGCAAACCTGTGAGCGTAAAAGCTCCTGAGAAAGCTGCTGTGAAACCTACTAAAATGGAAGCTACTGGTAAAATAAAACGCCAAGATAAGCGTAGAGCTAAGAAAAAAGCTATAGCTTCGCAAGCTGGTACTAGTAAGTTAGAGAAAAGACTTAATTATGCTGGTGCTAAAGCAAGAGCTAAGAAAGCTGCAAGGCAAGAGAAGAAGAAAAATAATTCGCCAGCTAAAAAGAAAGGCTGTGCAACATGTGCTTACGGCAAGAAGAAATGTACCTGCATGTAATAAAACTGCAATAATACGTTTATTAACCTAAAACCTAAAACAATGACGTACCTTTATTACCGGTCCACAAGTGGACAACAACAAGTTAACCCAAAAACTAAGACACAATGGGAACACCTAGCTGATAAGGCTAACTGGAGAATAGTCCAATTACCTAACGGCTACTACCAAACTGAAGTTTCTAACCCTGATAACGACGAGCAGTGGCAAGATGTCACTCGCAGAGAGACGTTAGAAGGTGCTGAAAAGGCTATCGACGGAAGCGTTGATCACTTTGCTAAGAAACTAGAGGCTATAAAAGGACCAAAAGTGGTGAAAACTTTTGATTAATGCATGAGGAGCGCAAGCTCCTCTATTTTTTTTAATTTAATTTAATAAAATGGAGTACAACAACCCTTCTCAGCTCATAAAAGAGTTGAGTTTTGGCGATAATGCCAAATCAAAGATTGCAAGTGGTGTAAATAAACTTGCAAAAGCAGTAAAATCGACGCTTGGAGCGTCTGGTAAGTGTGTGATTTACGAAGATGCACGTGGAAACCCAGTAATTACTAAAGATGGTGTGACAGTGGCGGAAAGTGTAGTGCTTTTCGATCCAATTGAAAACATCGGAGCGACGATGATTAAGGAAGCTGCTAAAAACACCGTAAAAGAGGCTGGTGACGGAACTACAACTGCCACCGTTTTAGCTGAAGCTTTGCTAAGTAGCATCTCTAAACATAAGGATGAGACTATTAGAGCTCTGAAAGATGGTGTTAACTCAGGTTTAAAGAAGATTAATACATATTTAGATGAAGTCAAGATCGAAGTAGCGGACGGGAAGCTAGCTAATGTCGCTGCTATCTCTTGTAACAACGATTCTGAGTTAGGTGGTATTATAGCTGAAGCCTACCAGAAAGTTGGTAAAGATGGTGTTGTTTTAATGGAGGAGTCACCAACCGAGGATACATACGTAGAGGTTGTTGACGGAGTGCAGTTTGAATCTGGTGTAACATCACCGCACTTCATCACAAACACAGATAAGCAAAAAGTAGAGCTGGATCAGCCACTAGTGTTAATTTGCATGTCTGAGATACCTAACATACGGAAGATCCAGAACATCTTAGAGTATGTTATTAAAAATAACCGATCTTTACTTATTGTAGCGGCAGTAAGCCAGCAAGTAAAATCGGCGCTACTGATGAATAAGGTGAAAGGCAACATTAAAGTAAATATTGTTGACCTACCTGGTTTTGGTCCTACTAAAAAAGATACATGTGAAGACTTAGCTATATTAACAGGTGCTACGGTTGTAAATGAGGAGCTAGGAGACGATCTTGACCTTATAGATGTCGAAACACTAGGGGAAGCTGAATATGCGACCACAGATGACAGATATACAGTCCTCACGGTTGATTCTGATACTGAAGCTATAGAAGAGAGAGTTAAACAAGTTTCAAAGAGTATTAAAGATGAGAAGAACCAGTATATTAAGAAAAAGCTTCAAGAAAGGTTATCTATGCTTTCTGGTTCGGTTGGAGTTATCAAGGTTGGTGCAGATTCAAAGATTGAGCTTAAAGAGAAAAAGGATCGTGTTGAAGATGCGATATATGCTGTTAAAGCTGCTCTTAAAGAAGGGATTGTTCCGGGCGGAGGTATTGCGCTTCTTAATGCTTCTCAAAAAATCGAACCCACTAACGTGGGTGAAAAAGCTATTATTGAAGCTATACAATCCCCTTTCAAAACAATAATGCAAAATGCAGGTCTAGAACCTCAAACTGTATCGGTTGAAGGTTTTGGTGTTAATGTTGTAACAGGTGATGTTGTTAACATGATTAGTGCTGGTATCATCGATCCAGTTCTCGTAACAAAGTCTGCACTCAAAAACGCTGTGAGTGTGGTTACAACTATAGTGTCAGCGGATTGTGTAATCTCAAATGCAAGAGCAGATGAAAGCAATCAATAATTATTTAGTAGTAGACAAGATCAAAGAAGAGCAACGTAAGGTTGCAGGTCTTATAATGACAGAGGATTTAGATGATGACAATAGGTACTTAAAGGCTAAGGTAATATCAGCTGGTAATTTAGTTGAAGCTGTAGCTGAAGGTGATGTAGTATACTATGACAAACATGCTGGTCACGGAATACAATGGCAAGATAAACTTTATTTTGTCATTAGATCAAGTGATATTGTATTAGTAGATTAATCACAAACCAAAACCCGTAATCCTTAAACCTGAATTCGTAAACAATTATTAATTATTAAACAAAAACAAAATGGCAGTACAAGCAGCAGTACCATCTTACGGTGGTGAAGTTCTCGCAGTCTTTATAAAAGACGCTGACGAGAAACTATGTGCTCCAGCATCAAACTTTTTAGGAATGAATTGTGCAGGTGCTGGAAGTATGGAATTAAGTTTTGAAAAAGTTGATGGAACACTAGGGGAAACTTTAGTTACATTAACTGTTACTGACGCTGATGGCGTTGGATTCAAAAGAGCAGCTCAAGCAGTTGCTAATGCTCTTAGTGGTGGACACCGAGCAGGACAATACGTGAAAATCGCGGACACTTCAACTAGTGATTTTATTCATTCAGATATTACTGCGGTAGCATCTATAGCTTAATATAAAATGAGACAAGAAAATTATTTATACTTTGCAACTAGCGGGCAAAACGACGCTGATAAAGATGCAGTAATGTATCCAGCATCCTCTTTTAGAGGAGCAGTTACTATTTCAAGTACAACTACAGAATTATTCTTCGCACCAAGAGATGGCACAGGAACAGTTGCTGATGGTGTTCTATGTACACACGCTGATGTAGCCGCAAATACTGTTGATGGTAATGCGTATGGATCAACTCAGCATTATACAGTTATGGAAAAGTTTGCACAATTAGCAAGCGGTAATAAAATGAATACTAATAACTTTACAGTAGTAAAAGACTTAAACACTAATTTACCTTCAAATGAAGGAGCTATTAGTTCTACAGGTTTAAGTGAAATTACTGCTATAACTATAACAACACATTAAGACATGGAGAATTATTTATATTTTAGAAAAAATAGACCAGTCTCTGCGTCTGTGACATTGGGATCGGCTACACAAACTTGTCCAGCTTTTTCAGCTGCAGATATAGGTGTTATAACTAATAATGATAACGAAAATGAAATAGCAGCAATCTCTATTAAATCACTAGATGGTGGTGGAACTGGACATGCAACTATTTTATTTACTCCTTCAGCTATACTACCTACAGTAGCTTACACTACTGATGCTTTAGCAATAGCTACTGGAACTACTCATTGGATTAATCCCGCTGATCAAGCTTATGAAAATGGTGTTTTAACTATTGATGGTCACGGAACATCTGGTGGTTATACATTAGATACTGGTGATATTGTTACAGCATATTGGCAGACAGGTTTAGAAACAGCTTTTATGTACCCAGTAAGTGCATTAAAGGGTATTGTAGCAACAGATACTAATACTTCATCTTTAACATTTGCTTCTTTAAAAGGAGATTCTACTGATGATGTTATTACTATTGAGCATGCTGCTGATGGATTTGACGCACTAGCTAAAATGATGAATGATGCTTGTAACGCTTATCCTAGAGACGGTAGAATAATTAAAGTTATTGATGGACATGATGGAAACGTTGTTACTCTTGATGCAAACAACGCTGCTGGAATAACAACTATTGAGTTTGCTCCAGAATCTGGTTATTAATAAATGCGATTAACCTCTCACGATTTACGTGAATTACAAATCCTTAAGTATTACAGGCTCACTAGAAAATGGGCTTGTAAGACTTACGGGTTAACTGATGCAGATCTAGAGTTATTAATATATCTAGACTGTAAAAAAAGATTTACTCGAGCTGAATTTGAAGCTGGAGAGTATACACTTAGCTGGGATAAACACCGCTGGGAGAAACTAAGAAAAGAAGGCTGGATTGAGGTCTGGCGTCATCGAAATCGAACTACGATTAAGTACAGCGTCTTCAAAACCTCTTTTAAATGCAGCCAGCTCATAAGCAGAATATATAGAATATTATTAGGTGAGGAGGATATTCCAACACACGAGCGAAGTGTATTTTTTAAAAACAAATCATATACAGATAAAGTATACAACAAAGCTGTAGATGATATGATTAAAGACTCTGAAAGGTAATGGGATTTAAACTAGGTTCTGAGAAAAGACAAATACGTAATTCAAGTAATACACCTATTGTTAGGAAAAACTTAGGAGATGGAATTCTAGGTGAAGCTAATATGGATGGTAGTATTTACGTAGATAAATCAGTACCTAAAGGTAGCGCGCTTGAGAAGAAAGTTGTTGCACATGAATCACAACATCTAAGAGACATGTCTAATGGATCTTTATCTTACACAGATGATTACGTTCGTTACAATGGTACAACGTATCCTAGACGTGATGGTAAAATTAAATATAATGGCAAATGGAGCGAAGAAGGTTCTAATTCTTTTCCTTGGGAGAAGAAAGCCGTAAAAGCAGAGAAAAATGTTAAATAAAATGTTAGGTGGTTTATTTAGTAAAGTACTGGATAATGCTGAAGGTATACTAGATGAGGTAATAACCACAGACGAAGAAAGAGAAAAAGTAAAGTTAGAGATCAAAAAAGTAATGCTCGAAGCTGAGCGTGAAGCTTTTGCTCAAGAAGTAGAAGATCGTAAGTCAGCTAGAAATATGTATAAAGACGATGCTCTAATTCAAAAAATATTAGCAACATTATTTACGCTAGCATACTTTGGCTTAACGTACGTAATGTTTAGATACTTCGTTTTAAAAGACGTTGTATTAGGTGATTATGAGATAGGATTCATTTCGACCACATTTGGTGCTATGAGTGCTAAAGTAAATACAATAGTAGACTTCTTCTTCGGTGGAAGTTCAAAACAAAATAATAAATAAAATTATGGGAGCAAATTCAACGGAAGTAGCTTACAGCTTTGGGCAAATGGGTAGCGTACTTATAACAGGTGAGACCGCTGTAACTAGCAATGGTGAGGCTGGTATGGAGAAAGCAGTATTCTGCGCTATAACATTTTTAGAAGATACAGTGTTTGATAATGCTGGGCTTATAGCTGAGGATAAAACTATGTATGTTAACTCTGATACAGCTCAAACTGGTATTAGTGCTGCGAGTGATTTCACCGATAGTGAAACATTCCCTGAGGGTGTTACTATATATGGAAGGTGGACAAGTATCACACTTGATAGCGGGAAGGTAATCGCTTATATAGGATACTAATATGCTAGGTGTAGGATCGGGCTCTAGCAAGAGCGGAAAGATTAGAAGGCTAGTTAAGAATGGTCTACAAGCCTGGTATAAAGCCGACGAGACTCAAGCTCCTTTAGGTGAGGAGGAGGTAGTTAATGGTGATTTTAGTCTTGGATCAGAGTTAGTTGTTAATGGAGGTTTTGCTGCTGATTCAGACTGGACTAAAGAAGGTACTTGGACTATTAGTGGTGGAACTGCTAATAGAACAGCGTCAGGATCAGGTTTTGAACTACTACAAACTTTTACTACTGGCAATACTAAAACTTGGCGTATATCTTTTGAGATTACATCTATAACGGCGGGTGGTTGTGGTATGAGGTTGAATGGTGGTTCAGTTAGTTCGTACTACACTTCAGTGGGTGTATATACTGAATATGTAGTGGGTAGTGGAGCTGCTACGGATATTATTATTACTGCGAATAGTACGTTTGTAGGTTCAATAGATAATGTCTCTGTAAGACAAACCGATCCTAATGATAATTGGGGAGATAATGTAGGGGCTGCTAGAACTTGGGTTGTTGAAGAGGGTAAACTCTCTCACACAGAAGGAACTGGAGACACTAACCAGTGCCGTCAAGAGAACGTTGTACAGGCTAATAAAAAATACCAAGTTAATTATAGCATTGTAGACTACACTAGTGGTAGTGTTAGAATTGATTTAGGTGATGCTGTTGCTAATCAAGGTACTGCAAGAAGCGCACTAGGTGATTACTCAGAAATTATTATAAACACTGGGACAGAAACGTTCTTAGATATAGAACCTGTAGCGGGAGGACCTAGCACCTTCAAAGGTGCTATTAGTAATATTTCGGTTAGAGAAATAACAAACTCTGTTAAAGACTTTTCTCCTAACACGAACAACAGTGTGTTATACTCTGGGAAGTGTCTTCACTTTGACCAGACTAATAACTACATAGATATAAATTATTGGGCGTCTAAAACCATAGATGCTGATACTAAAGCAACTTTTGCTACATGGGTTAACCCTGACGATGTTGCGCCAGGTGATTACATATTTGGAGCGTGGACTGTTGATAACACCGCACTCTTCTATCTCGGTACTAAACAAGCCAAATTAGATTTAGGTTGGGGAGATTCTGGTTGGACCAGTTCCGTAACATCTGGAACTCTACCTGCGTTGGCTAGTCACACTTGGTATAGAGTTGCAGTAGTAGTTGATGGTTTGACCTGCAAAGTGTATCTTAATGGGGAGTTTGTTTTCAGCAAGACAAATGATAGTAATTTTACCATACATAGCACTGGTATAAGTATTGGCGCACAAGGTGATAACGTTGGTGATCACTTTTACGGTGAACTAGCAGACTTCCAAATATACGACAAAGCTTGGACAGCTTCAGACGTTACTTATGACTACAATAACCCTGATAAAGATGTATTTGATAATTCTAACAGTAGTATTGAAACAACAAACTGTACAGCTTTATATAGATTAAACGAAGGTGCTGGAGATAGATTGTATAACGCAGCTCCAGTTTTAAGAGAGGATTTACTCAGTGGGTATGACCTTGATAATTGGATTGAGCTATCTAATTCTGATAAAATTAATAGTACTACTTTTAAGACTACAGGTAGTTCAACTGGTATTTATCTTGCTTCTACTACTACTGAGGACCGTATTTATAAATTAACCATAACAGGTACAACTGATTCTAATGGTCTTCAATTTGCAAACCCTAGTGGTGGTAGTGAGATATACTGGGATAGTGGTTCAAGTACAGGTAGTTTTAGTGACACCATAACTTTTGAAGCAAAGGGTACACAAGTTTACTTAAAAAACAAAACTGCTGGAACAACTACAATAACAACGTTGAAGTTGCAAGAAATATCCCTATCTGATTCTTACGTTCAAATTCTTCATGAAGTTGGTGACTGGGTAACAGCTCAACCATATATCCCACAATATGCTATGTCGTCTTATTCTAAGAAGATGCTATTCGATGGGGGCGATAATTTAGTTGACTGTGGCAGTGATTCATCTATTAATAATATATTTGATGGTGGTGGTTCTTGGTCAGCTTGGTTCTACGCTGAAACAGATGGTGAGGGCAGTGCTGGTACTATGCTGAGTAAAGAAAAAGCTAGGATAAGAACCAAGGATGATGGTGGAGGTGACACCACTATAGAGTTCTTTTATGTTTTTGATGGTAATGACGGTATTTGGACAGCTCCTACCGATGCTGTTCTGCTAAATAAAATAAATCATATAGTAGTTACTTACGACAATTCAAGCGTTAGTAATAGCCCTGTAATATATATCAATGGTGTTAGCGTTACGGTTGCTACGGGCACACCACCAACAGGTGCTAGAGAATCTGATGCTGGTGATGAGTTAACTATAGGTGCTAGAGCTGATGCCGCTAACGATTGTTTCGACGGTTTTATAGATGAAGTATCTGTATGGGATAAAGAGCTAACTGCAACTGAAGCTCAAGAGATATTCAACGCTGGTATGGCTTTAGACTGTAGAGATCATAGTGGTTTCTTAGGTGATGAAGAGTTTGACGATCCAGGATTTGATGATCCTTTAAAATGGAATATTAGTGCTGGATGGGCTGTTAGTGGTGGTAAAGCTTCTGTGGATAGCGACGGCAATGTAAAAATAACACAATTGTTAGATGGGGTAACAGCTGGAAAAATGTACGACATAAGCTTTGAAATTAGTGACTATACTCAAGGATCCTTTCAGTTTGCTTACGGTCGCTTTCACTTAATTGGAACTTCTACAACAATTCCAAATGTTCAAGGTAACGGAACATATAAATATAGGGTTACAGCTCAAGGGAGCGATCCTTTTCATATACATTTGTACTCTTATAACCCTTCTAAATTCTCAATAGACAATGTATCAGTAAAAGAAGTAGATCTAAAGGGTTACTGGAGAAATAATGGTTTAGATGATTGGACTGATTTATCTCCTTATGAAAACGATGGTGATGTTCAAAATGCTGTAGCAGCAGATGTAATACAACTTCAAGAAGTTCCTTACTTTAAGAAGGATACTTTCGGTTTACCTATGAATAAGGTTAGACAGAAAGGTTTGAACTTTGATGGAGATAGCTACGTAAAGGTGGATGATGATAGTTCTTTAGGTGATATGGATACTGCATTCACTTGTGCGTTTTGGTATAGACATGCTGAAGATGTTGATTCAAGTGACTGGTTTTGGTTGGTAACCAAGGGGACTGGGCATGGAGCTGGTGTTGACAATGGGCTTGGTATATCCTCATATGACAATAAAATATATGCGCACTTAAATACTGGGGACGGTCAATTTCAATCTGACTTTTCTATAGCTGCAGCTTCACCAAGTAGCCCTGTCTGGCATTATGTTACTGTGACTTACAATGGTAGCAACTTAATACTTTACACCAATGAAACACTTAGAGAATCTACTGCTGTAACTGGTGATGTTAGTGCGACAGCTGAGGCTTATCCTCTAATGGTTGGTACTAACCACGATAATAGTGGTAGTAAAAGGGGTAGAGGGGTTGTAGATGAAGTTAAGTGGTACAACAGAGCTTTAAGTTTAGGTGAGATAAAAAAGAATTATAAAGCAACAAAATCAAGACACTCATCTACCTCTAGTTGGTCGGATGATTTTAGTAGTGATTTTATATAACAAATAAATAAATAAAATGGCAAAAGGAGATTACAAAGATTCGTCAAGAAAGACTAGATATAAAGGTTTAGTTTCTACTAATACAGACACTAAAGTAACTGTAGCTGCAGACGAAAAAAGAGAAAGAGCAGAACTGTTAGATATGGTGGAAGATCTTTTTCAAGACGGTAATAAAAGTATAACAGCTGATAAGCTTAGAGCTTTTATGCATATACTAGTGAAGTCTGTTCAGAATAGTAGTGATGATGCTGTTACTTTAGATTCTAATAGTATTGCTAGCTTACCTACTTCTGATCCTAGATCTACGGGTAAACTTTGGAACGATAGAGGTACGGTTAAGGTATCTTAATTAGCAAGTGATTATACTTTTAAGAATTTAATTTAATTTATTATGGCAAAAAGAAAGACACCTAAAAAGGACAAGATCGTTGACCTTAAACCTAAGGCTAAGAAGATTGAAACTCAAGAATTAAACAAGCTTCAATCTTTAGTTAAAGGTATTAATCAAGCACAAAAACAAATCGGTATCATTGAGTCACAAAAGCATAATATGCTTCATGACATCTTTGAAATGAAAAACTATATGATGTCAGCTCAAAAAGAGCTTGAAGAAAAGTATGGTACTCATGACATAAGCTTAGAAGATGGTACAATAAATTATAATTCAAATGAATCAAACGAAACTAATTCGTAAGATTACAATTGGAAAAGATTACAAAATAGACGCTATGCACTACTCTGTAGGTCAAGAAGTTTATGGTGGTCATACCATTTGTACTATTATGGAAGAAGACGAAAAGTATAGTATATATATTAAGAAAAACAAAGATATATTACCTTGGAAAGATTTCAACAAGAACATGGCAATATCAGTTGAGTATAATTTAGAGTACTAATGAAAAGTATATATGGCTTTGTCATAAAACCTAAAGGTGGTAGGTATAATAACACTAAAAAAATAGGTGGTAAAGATCTTATAGTTAATACAGAGATATATAACCATCAGTTTGTCAACAGGGAAGCTGAGGTTGTATCTTGCCCGATAATTGGTGATGATTTAGGTATAAAGCCTGGTGATACAATTGTAGTTCACCATAACGTATTTAGAAGGTGGCACGATGTTAAAGGTGTAGAAAGAAATAGTAAATCTTATTTTAACGAAGACACTTATATAGTTTTTCAAGATCAAATATTTTTATACAAAAACAATGAAAGCGATTGGAGAGCTCCTAGTGGCTTTTCTTTTGTTATGCCAATAAAATCTATAGATAAGTACGATACAGATCAAGAGAGACCACTTATGGGCGTTATAAAGTACTCTGATGGTTCTTTTGATAAGCAAGACTTAGTTGGTGTCAGACCAAACAGTAAGTATGAGTTTGTAATTGACGGTCAAAGACTATATAGAGTCATGAATCACTTTATAACTATTAAGTATGAATATCAAGGAGACGAAGAAGAGTATAATCCAAGCTGGACATAGAGCTGTTGAAGAGTTAATTAAAGTAGCTAAAGAAGCTATAGTTGACAGCGGTGAAGATATTACAGCTGATAGACTTAAAAATGCTGCTGCTACGAAAAAATTAGCTATCTTTGATGCTTTTGAAATACTTAATAGAATACAAGAAGAGCAAGCTTTGTTAGACGGTAAGACTGAAGATAAGAAAGAAGAAAGAGTTTTTAAAGGTTTTGCTGAAGGTAGATCTAAATAATGTACGAACAGACGTTATATAAAATAATAGAGCCTATAAAGATTACCACTATTAAGAGACTTAATAAGGGTAAGAAGTGGAAACGGGGTTACGATCCCGACCATGACATAGTTGTTCTTAGTAGTACAGGTCAAATAGGTGAGATATATGATATACAAGGTTTAAAAATAGCTTTGCCAAAGCCACCTAAAAACGTTTACACCAATGATAGTAAGAAGTGGAAGCAAATATCTAAACCTGACATACTTAAAAAGGTAAAAACTATATTTGACTGGAGAGCATATCCTGATGAGCAAAAATCTCAATGGTTTGATTATATAGATGAAGAGTTCAAACGTAGAGAAGAAGGTTTTTGGTTTAACAACAATGGTACACCTACCTATATGACTGGTAGTCACTACATGTATTTACAATGGAGTAAGATTGATGTAGGTGCTCCAGATTTTCGTGAGGCAAACAGATTATTCTTTATATTTTGGGAAGCATGTAAAATAGATAAACGATGCTATGGCATGTGTTATCTTAAAAACAGACGTTCTGGTTTTTCATTCATGAGTTCAGCTGAAACCGTAAATCAAGCCACAATATCTAGCGATTCAAGATATGGTATACTATCAAAGAGTGGTGCTGATGCTAAGAAAATGTTTACAGACAAAGTAGTACCAATATCTATTAACTACCCTTTCTTCTTCAAACCTATACAAGACGGTATGGATAGACCTAAGTCTGAACTTGCGTATCGTGTACCTGCTAGTAAATTTACACGTAAAAAACTTGATACTAACGAGAAGTTAGAGGATATAAAAGGTCTTGATACTACTATTGACTGGAAGAATACTGGTGATAACAGTTATGATGGTGAAAAGCTAGCTTTATTAGTACACGATGAAAGTGGTAAGTGGGAAAGACCTGATAATATACTTAACAACTGGCGAGTAACAAAAACTTGTTTGAGATTAGGTAGTAGAATTATAGGTAAATGTATGATGGGGTCAACATCTAACGCTTTAGACAAGGGTGGTGATAACTTTAAAAAATTGTATAACGACAGTGATGTCACAAAACGTAACAAAAATGGTCAAACACGATCTGGTTTATATTCTTTGTTTATCCCAATGGAATGGAACTTTGAAGGATTTATTGATGAGTTTGGACGGCCAGTATTCAGTACTCCAAAACGAGACGTTTATGGACCAGACGGTGAACTAATTGATATTGGTGTAATCGATCATTGGGATAACGAAGTCGAAGGTTTAAAGGAGGATCAAGATGCTTTAAACGAATTTTATCGTCAATTTCCTAGAACAGAGGAGCACGCTTTTAGAGATGAAACTAAAAATAGTCTATTTAATCTCGTTAAGATATACGAGCAAATAGATTATAATGAAGGTATTAGAAACTCAGCGGTGACAACTACTGGTAGTTTTCAATGGGTCGGTGGAGTTAAGGATACTAGCGTAGTTTTTAATCCAGATCCAACTGGTAGGTTTAAAATTAGTTGGGTACCGCCTCAAAATCTTCAAAATAGAGTGATAGTTAAAAATGGGGTTAAATATCCTGGAAATGAACATATGGGAGCTTTTGGCTGTGACAGTTATGATATTAGCGGTACAGTTGATGGTCGTGGATCAAACGGTGCTCTTCATGGTTTAACTAAATTCAGTATGGAAGATTCCCCAGCAAATACATTCTTTTTAGAATATATTGCTAGACCTCAAACCGCTGAAATATTTTTTGAAGATGTGCTTATGGCGTGCGTATTTTACGGTATGCCATTATTAGCGGAAAACAACAAACCAAGACTTTTATATTATTTTAAACGAAGAGGTTATAGAGGGTTTAGTATGAATAGACCTGATAAAATCTGGAATAAATTGTCTACAGCAGAGAAAGAAGTTGGTGGTATACCAAACTCTAGTGAGGATATTAAACAAGCTCATGCTGCAGCAATTGAAATGTATATCAACGATCATATCGGTCATTTAGGTGAGGGTAATTACGGTTCAATGTACTTTAACGAAACACTTAACGACTGGGCGAAGTTTGATATAACTAAAAGAACAAAGTTTGATGCTGCTATAAGTTCAGGGTTAGCTATAATGGGTTGTAATAGACATTTATATTCACCAAAAGCACCTGCTCACAAAGCACAGTTAAATGTAAATATAAGTAGGTATAATCAAGATGGTTTTTCATCTAAAATAATTAAAAGGTAATTATGGCTGAGTCAGTTGTAAAAAGTTTTTTCCCAAGTCAAGCAGTTAGTGATATTGAGAAAATGACTAACGAGTATGGTTTAAAAGTAGCAAGAGCTATTGAGCAAGAATGGTTCTCTAGTGATAGAGGATCAAGAGCTGGTAGACATATAAATACTAAAAATGATTTTCACAATCTTAGGTTATATGCTAGAGGTGAGCAATCAATACAAAAGTATAAAGATGAGTTATCTATAAATGGTGACTTAAGTTACTTAAATCTAGACTGGAAGCCTGTACCTATTATACCTAAGTTTGTTGATATTGTAGTTAATGGTTTAGCTCAAAGAAATTACGATATTAAAGCGTACTCACAAGATCCTTACGGAGTGGAAATGCGTACTGAGTATATGGAAAGTATACTTAGAGATTTAAGATCAAAAGAATACACTGATTTAATAAAGCAATCAACTGGCGTTGATCTAACAGAGAATGATATGCCAGATATGCCTGAAAACGAAGAGGAGTTAAAACTGCATATGCAGATGACTTATAAGCAGGCTGTAGAACTAGCTGAAGAACAAGCTATTAATGTACTACTTGAAGGTAGTAATTACGAGCTTATTAAACGTAGATTTTTCTATGACTTAACGGTGTTAGGTATTGGTGCTGTAAAAACTAGTTTCAATACTTCTCAAGGCGTTATTGTTGATTATGTTGATCCTGCAAACTTAGTTTATTCTAAGACTGAATCTCCATACTTTGAAGACGTATATTATGTAGGTGAAGTTAAACATGTACCTATCAATGAGTTAGTAGTTCAGTTTCCACATTTAACTGAGGAGGAGATAAAAGAAATATCTGAGACTAACAATTACGATAAAGGTAATTATAATACACAAAGAGATTATGATAACAACCAGGTTCAAGTCTTATACTTCAACTGGAAGACGCATAAAAACGAGACCTACAAGATTAAAGAGGTTGGTTCAGGCGCTCAGAAGGCCATTGAGAAAGATGATACATTTAATCCTCCAAAAGATTTAGATGGTAACTTCACTAAACTGCAGAGACAAATAGAGTGCTTGTATGAAGGAGCTTTAATTTTAGGTACTGATAAAATGCTTAAGTGGGAAGTAGCACAAAACATGCTAAGACCTAAGAGTGATTTTACTAAAGTTAAAATGAATTACAGTATTGTAGCACCTAGAATTTATAATGGTCGTATTGAGTCATTAGTAAAACGTATAACAGGTTTTGCTGATATGATACAGTTAACTCATTTAAAGTTACAACAAGTATTATCTCGCATGGTACCTGATGGTGTTTATTTAGACGCTGATGGATTAGCTGAAATAGATTTAGGTAATGGAACAAACTATAATCCACAAGAAGCTTTAAACATGTTCTTCCAAACAGGTTCTGTTATTGGTAGATCGTTTACTGAAACTGGTGATATGAATCCAGGTAAAGTACCTATTCAAGAAATATCAAGTGGATCAGGTGGTCAGAAAATGCAAAGTTTAATTGGTACATACAACTACTACTTACAAATGATACGTGATGTCACCGGTTTAAATGAAGCTAGAGATGGTACTACTCCAGATAAAAATGCTTTAGTTGGTGTTCAGAAGTTAGCAGCAGCTAATAGTAATACTGCTACAAGACATATATTACAATCTGGTTTATTTTTAACAGCAGATGTAGCAGAGCAATTATCACTCAGAATATCTGATATTGTAGAATATTCACCAACAAAAGAAGCTTTCATACATGCTTTAGGTGCTCATAACGTAGCTACACTAGAGGAAATGAGTAGCTTACATTTATATGACTTTGGTATATTTATAGACTTAGCTCCAGACGAAGAGGAAAAGCAAATGCTAGAGAATAACATACAGCAAGCTTTAGCTCAAGGAGGTATAGACTTAGAGGATGCTATTGATGTTAGAGATATTAAAAATATAAAACTAGCTAATCAAGTACTAAAGATAAGACGTAAGAAGAAGCAAGAGAGAGATCAGTTGGTACAACAGCAAAATATACAGGCTCAAGCTCAGGCAAATGCTCAGGCTCAACAAGTTGCTGCTCAAGCTGAAATGCAAAAAGATCAAGCTAAGATGCAAGGTCAAGCACAGTTAGAGCAAATAAAAGCTCAACTTGAAACTCAAAGGTTAAAGCAAGAGATAGAAGGTAAGAAAGAATTGATGACATTGGAGTTTCAAATGAATCAACAGTTAAAGAGCATGGAGCAGGAGCAAGTTGATGGTAAAGAAAAAATGAAAGAAGATCGTAAAGATGAGAGAACTAGAATACAAGCATCTCAGCAAAGTGAACTAATAGAACAAAGAAAATCAGGTAATCCACCTAAAAACTTTGAATCATCAGGTAATGATATACTTGGTGGTGGTATAGGACTTGAAGATTTCAACCCTAGATAATTACTAATTTTTATTTTATATTATGGAAGAAAACAAAGAAGTAGTTGAAGAAACTACACAAGAAACCACTCAACCTCAGATCGATGAATCTAAGTTTGAGTCCGCTGGAGATGATTCAGTGTACAAGGTTGATTTAAACAAACCAATAGTTAATGAAGAACCAACAGAAACTGAAGCAGACACAACTGACACAGCAGGAGTGGTGGGAAGCAATGAAGACTCCGGATCCACAGAAGAACAAGAAGAGGTACAGTCGGAAGCAGAAGTACAAGAAACAGAACTACCAGTACTAGAAGAGGTAACTGACGAAGAGGTTGAAGAAGTAGCTGAACAAGTTGAAGAAGCTATTGCAAAGGCTGAAGAAACTGGTGAACCTTTACCTGAAAACGTTCAGAAGTTATTAGACTTCATGAATGAGACTGGTGGTACTTTAGAAGACTATGTAGAGCTTAATAAAGATTACAGCGATATTGATAATCAAACGGCTTTACTTGAGTATTATAAAAGAACTAAACCGCACTTAAATGCGGAAGAAATAGACTTCTTAATAGAGGATTCATTTAGCTACGATGAAGAGTTAGATGACGAAAGAGAGGTTAGAAGAAAAAAACTAGCGCTTAAAGAGCAAGTTGCCAGCGCGAAAGCCTACTTAGACGGGCAAAAGTCTAAATATTACAATGAAATTAAAGCAGGAAGTAGATTGACGCCTGAAGCGCAGAAAGCTATGGACTTCTTTAATAGATATAACAAAGAGTCAGAGACGAATAAACAGTTAGCTGAAAAACAAAAGTCTGTATTTGACAAAAAGACTAACCAAGTCTTTAACGATAAGTTCAAAGGTTTTGAATATAACGTCGGAGATAAAAAATACAGGTTTAACGTTAAAAACGCAGATGATGTAAAGTCTACTCAAAGTGACATCAACAACTTCATTAACAAGTTTGTTAATAACGACGGTGTAATTGATGATGCTAAGAGTTATCACAAAGCTTTATATTCTGCAATGAATGCTGACGCTATCGCTCAACACTTTT
>Ga0208669_1000329_pt1 | contig 19116 bp, 14 predicted proteins | sample 21_taG_FD_184095 | JGI IMG/M metagenome (GOLD analysis project Ga0208669, IMG submission 184095) | Marine viral communities from the Subarctic Pacific Ocean - 21_ETSP_OMZ_AT15319 metaG (SPAdes) (version 2) | ecosystem: Environmental > Aquatic > Marine > Oceanic | place: Pacific Ocean | collected...
GATTGGGGTAAGAATAATCTAGAGAAAGCTTATGTAGCAATGAAAGATTTTGGTATGATGCCTTTAGATACATCTATTACTAATACAGAAAATGCTGTAAACTTTAATCATTATCAAACATTAAATCTAGAACAAACTAATAGATTGATGTCTAGAATACAATTAGCTAATCATTTTAAACAACAAGCTTTTGAAGCTATTGGTGTAAATCAACAAAGAATGGGTACACCTATTGCACAACAGACAGCTACAGGTGTAACACAAGCAATGAATCAATCATATGCACAAACAGAGACTTACTTTACACAGCATTCAGATCATTTAATGCCACGTGTACATCAAATGAGAACAGATCTATCACAATATTATCATAGTACTAAACCATCTGTTAGATTATCTTATATAACAACAGAAGATGAGAAAGTTAATTTTACAATTAATGGTAAGAAATTATTATTAAGAGATTTTAATGTATTTGCTACAACAAAGACAAATCACAGAGAAACTTTAGAGCAACTAAAACAAATGGCTTTACAGAACAATACAACAGGTGCGTCTATTTATGATCTTGGTAATGTTCTTAAATCTAATTCTATTGCTGAAGTTTCTAATATACTTAAAGATGCTGAGACAAAACAACAAGCTCAGAAAGAACAAGAAATGCAACAACAACAGCAAATGCAAGAACAACAAATACAAGCACAACAGCAACAACAACAAGCTCAACAACAGTTTGAATCAACAGAAGCAGAAGCTGAAAGACAAAAAGATATTACTGTTGCTGAGATTAGATCTGCTGGATATGGTGCAATGCAGGATATTGATGAAAATAAGCAAAGTGATTTTAAAGACGCAATGCAAGATATACGTAAAAGAGATGAGTATAGAGAGCAAATGAACTTCAAAAAAGAACAAGCTTCTCTTGATAATACTAATACTAAGTCAAAAATGAATCTTGAGAGAGAAAAGTTGAATACTCAACGTGAAATAGCAAATAAAAATCTTGCAATAGCCAGAGAAAATAAAAACAAATATGATGTAAAACCATCTAAAAAGGATAAGAAAAAGTAGTTATAGCTATATACTGCAAAAAAAAATGCAACCCCCTTCAAATTTTTAAGGTTTATTCTATTTATATACAAGAACATTTCTTATATTATATATGTGAATAACAGAAAACCAACTATTTAATTAACCAAAAACCAAATATATTATGTCAGAGACGAACATGGAAACAACAAATGTAGAGGAAGTAGATGTTAACTTAGATGAGATCTTTAATGGAGCTCCAGGTGCAGGATCTATCACTCTACCTAAAGAAGAAGAGTCTAACCAAAAACCAAACATCTTCTCAAGAGGTGATGCTGTAGATTTAGACTTCTTAGAACCAAAAGCTGAAGAAGTTACTGAAGAGCCAAAAGCTGAAGAAACTACGGAAGCTCCTGCTGAAGAAGTTAAGGTAGAAGCTACTGAAACAGCTACTGAAGCAGTTACTGAAACACCAGAACCTGAAGTATCTAAAGATGAAATAGATGAGATACTTAATGAAGGTATGGAATTAGCAGAGGATGAAGAAAAGAAATCTACTGCTAAAGGAAGAAAGAGAATTGAAGGAATGTCAGATGTCTTTAAAAAGATGATTGAAAATGAAGAGATCATTCCTTTTGATGATGATAAAGAGTTAGATGATTATTCAGCTAAGGATTGGAAAGAACTTATCCAAGCTAACATGGATGAGAGAGCTAATAAGGTTAGAAGAGAAACACCTAAGCAGTTCTTTGATAGTTTACCACAAGAATTACAAATTGCAGCAAAGTATGTTGCTGATGGTGGACAAGATATGAAAGGATTATTTGCAACTTTATCACAAGTAGAACAAACTAGATCTCTAGATATGAGTACTGAGAAAGGACAAGAACATATTGTAAGAGAATATTTAACATCTACAGGTTACGGTACTGTAGAAGAAGTAAATGAAGAAATAGAAATTTGGAAAGACTTAGGTAAGCTTGAAAAACAAGCAGGCAAGTTTAAACCAAAATTGGATAAAATGTCAGAAGCTGTTGTAGCTAGGAAGTTACAAGAACAAGAAATGAAGCAGAAACAACAACAAAAGGCATCAGAAAATTATATGGCAAATGTATACCATACCTTAAAAGATGGTAAATTAGGAGAAATGAAGGTTAATAAGAAGACACAATCAATGTTATACAATGGTTTAGTATCTCCTTCATACCCTTCAATCTCTGGTGAGAATACTAATTTATTAGGACACTTATTAGAGAAGTATCAATTTGTTGAGCCAAACTACTCTTTAGTATCAGAAGCGTTATGGTTATTAGCTGATCCAGATGGATATAAGACTCAGTTAAAAACTCAAGGAACTAATGCTGCTGTTGAACAAACAGTAAGAAAATTAAAGACAGCTCAATCAAATAGACAGGCATCAACAAATCCTACAGGTAAAAGGAATTCCTCTAGTAGAGCTCCTAAGAAGACATTGTCAAGAAATAATAACAATATATTCAAAAGATTTTAAAAAAATAGAACAACAACAATAATTATTAATTAAAAACAAAAACAGAAATTATGGCAACACCAGTTTTAAACAACGGTCTCTTCCTCAGAGACACAAATTACAAAGCTAGTTCCCATATTGATTCTTATCACTTAACGAACATGTTAGGTAATGCTGAGCCAACTGACATGGGTCCTGTGGACTTATGGGCTATGACGCAGAAGGTAGAAATGCCTTTATACCAAATGGCTTCATTCGGTGGGAAGAATACAATTATGGTAGACAATGCAAGAGGAGAGTACAAATGGCAAACACCTGTAGCTCAAGAATTACCTGTTTCTTTAGGGAAACTAGATGCTCTTGGAGATGACAGAGGTATTGATGGACGTACTTTTAAAATTAAACTTTCAAAGAGAGAGTTTGGACACGGAGACATTATTACTTATGACAAGTATAATGGTAAAGAACTTTACATTACTGCTGATGATATTCTTCAAGTAGGTGATGGATGGGTTTATACTGTTGAACTTGTAAACAATGACTCTATGGCAGGTTTAGCAGACAAATATCTTACTGTTGGAACTAAGTTCTTCAGAAAAGGTTCTGCTAGAGGTGAATACGGAGAAAGATTCTCTGACATCACTACAGGAGCAGGCTTCAGAGAATTCTACAACTTTGTTGGAGGAGCTGAAGCTCACGTACACTATTCTATTTCATCACGTGCTGATCTTATGATCAAAGGTGGGATGAATGCTGATGGTTCTGTACCTGTAACTGAAATCTGGAGAAACTTTGATAAATCAGTTGATCCAGCATTATCTTCTATTGAGGATATAGCAGCTGCAATGGGTAAAGGATATGTTAAGAAAGCATTTGATAACGGTTCTTTAACTAGAACGTTCCTAACTTCTATGGAAGGAGCACACTTATCAAAAATTGCTAATGACATTGAAACTTACTTAATGTGGGGGCATGGTGGTAGAATTAAGCAAGACGGTCCGGATGACTTAAGATTATCTGTAGGTCTTTGGAAGCAGTTAGACAACTCTTTCAAAAGAGTATACAACAAATCAGGATTCCACTTAGATATGTTCAAAACTGAACTTTACAACTTCTATGCTGGAAAAGTTGAGTTTGATGGTCCAGATCCAAAACGTCAATTAATTGTACAAACAGGTATTGGTGGTATGCAAATGATTAACAAATCAATTGCTTCTGAAGCTGCTGGTGCAGGAGGTGCAGGTGTACAAACTAATCTTTCTGATATTGGTGCAATTACTGGAAAAGGAATGGACTTAGGATACGGATTTGCGTACACTAGTTTCATTATACCTTTCTTAGCTAATGTTAAGTTTGTATTAAACCCAGCGTTTGATAACTTACACACTAATGACATTGAGAATCCTTTAGTAGATGGTAGACCATTATCTTCTTACAGCTTCATCATTTTTGATGTAACTGATTCAGGAAGTGATAACATCCACCTATTGAAATTATCTTGGGATAACCAGTTAAGATGGTTCTACCAAAATGGTACAATGGACTATATGGGAAGAACTCAAGGGTTTGCTTCTTCAGGACACTTTAACGGGTATAGAGTTATGATGACTCAAACAATGCCTGCTATTTGGGTTGAAGATCCAACTAAAGTTCTTAAAATTGTAATGAAGAATCCTGTAACAGGAGGATCATTCTAATATTTAATTAAAATGGAAGAAGGGAGGAGCTAATAACTCCTCCCATTTTCTTAAACCAACAAAAATAAAATTAACCAAAAAAAACTGAAAAATGGAAGACGTAACAATTATTGAAAAATACCAAGAAGGTAAAAACAAAACTATAGCCATTAAACCTTACTTTAATGAGAATAAGGAAAATATGGGTTTAGAAAAATATAAGATGACTTTGTTTGATGGTGTATGGCATCATGAAAGCATTGCTTGTCTAGAAAGAAATGGAATAGCCAGATATGTTACTGGTTTAAATGAATTTGCTCCAGAAGTTAAGACATTAGCTCCTGCTGCAAGAAAAGCAAAAATTAAAGAGATCAGAGAAGCTGTAGTACAACTTGAAAAAGAATTAGCAGCTAATGTTATTGATCCAAAAGATAAAGACTTCTGGAATAAAGTACAAGTATTAAGACCTGATAATCATAAATTTTGGGAAAAAATATCTCTTAAAGTGGGGAATGATCCTATTTATTTAGATCCAGTAGCTGATCCTTATGACCTTATCAAATTATATGCTATTGAAGCTGGAGGATTTTCTCTAGTTGCAAAAAGTCTAGAAGCATGCAAAAGAGATGGAGGTGTGAGATTTTATTTAGATAAAGTTAAAGAAACAGCAAGTACAAGAACTGGTGTATCTAAGATTAAGAATAAAGCTCTAGCAGCATTACAAGGTTTATATGATACAGATTCAACTAAGTTACTTTATGTAGCTAAAGTAGTAGATGCAAATAGTACTCAATATATAAAAGGTACTCCTCTTGATATACTATATGAGAATATGGATGCTTTTATAAATGGAGAAGGAGTAGAAAGAAGTATAAAGAAAGCTGCTGAAGCATTTATTAAAACAGCCAATGAATCAATGGAGGATCTTAAGATAAGAGCTATGATAAAAGATGCAATGGTTTATAACTTAATGACTACCAAAACAGATGGTTATATATATGATAAATATTCAGGTAGTAAGCTGGGAACCAGACCTTTAGAGGTTTTAGAATTTATGAAGAATCCTAAAAATGATGAAACACTACAACGCTACATTGAAGAGATGGATGAGTTGTGGAGTAACGAAAGTTAAAAATGGCAATTAATAACACCACATTACAAATAAAGTTTAGACAAAGACTTAACAAGTTAGCTAGTAATGACTATGATAATATAGAATGCTGGCAGATTGTGGAGGCTTTTAATAAAGCTCAGATTGAGTGGTGCAGAAGAAATTTACATGGTAATAATATGTTTAAGGAAGGGGATGAGGCATCTAAACGTAGGATAGATGACCTCCAACCTTTACTTACCAGACAAATTTTAACAGGTGTTACTAATGCAGATCATTTTGAAGGTAATAATTTTCCTAATAATTATCTTGAATATAAAAGAGTTAGTGTAAATGCAACTTCTGAATGCTGTCCAACAGAAAGATCTATGACGGTATATTTAGCAGAAGAAGCTAATGTTGATCTCATAATGAGAGATCCTTTAAAAAGACCTGATTTTGAATGGGGTGAAACATTTTGTACTATGCAAAATAATACAATAAGAATTTATCATAGAGATTTCACCATAGCAAGTCCAACTTTAACTTATTATAGAAGACCTGCAATGATAGAGATAGCAGGTTGTGTTGATCCTTATACTCAACAAACACCTGCAGCTGATGTTATATGTGAGTTTAAAGATGATGTTGTAGAGTTGATCATAGATGAGGCTGTTGCAATAATTGCAGGAGATATTGAATCTGTGAATCAGGCTATGAGAGGCTCACAGAATGCAGAAAAAAATAATTAATATATTGCTTATATAAGATAAAAGTATTATATTATAGATATACAAAGGTAGAGTTTCAGGTTTGGCTTCCTCTATCTTGGTGATATTAAGCCATTCTTGTTATTAATAAATAAAAGACCTAGCAAAAACTAGGCATAAAAAAAATGAGTTATTTTAATCACGCTTACAAAAAAACAATGTTATTGACAGACGGTGTTAAGACTTCTACAGCCTTAAATACTACGTCATTAACTAAGGGACAGTTGGCAATGGTAGATGCAAGCACATATGGTGTTTTAAGTTCTGCTACAGCTGTACCAAATGAGTTTCTTTTAGTACAAGGAAACTACAACAAAACTGCTGCACTAACTGCTAACAATAAGTTATCTTTAGATGCTATTGGTGGTAATGCTCTTCACGGAGGTTATGCAGCTTCAGTTAAATCAAAACTTATTAAAGCAAAGTATGTTACTGCTATGTGGAAAGAAGTTTTTGAAGATCAAAGTGCACCAGCAGTTACTATTAAACTTACAGATGACTGTTTCACTTGTAGCAATCACGCTCAAATCCGTATTGATTTAAAAGGTGAAAGAGTAATGAGAGCTTTAAACAGAAATTGGTATGGTATCTTTGATTCAACTAAATGTTGTACAGGTTCTTCTCCAACAGATCCAACAGCTCTTGAAATTGTTACTGAAATGATGAATCAAATTAATGAGCATCCAATTGCAAGTAACTTTATTTCTGCTGCTGTTTCTGGTACAACTACAGCATCTTTAATAATTACACTAAAAGAGGATGATGAGACAGAATTTTCTGACTGTTCAGTTGATACAAGAGACTGGTACAATACTCAACCTTTAACAATGGTTTTAACTGAGGTTGATAATGAAGGAGATGCTTGTGCTACAGGATGTTTCAAATTATCTGATGGATCTACTAACATGCCAGCTGAAGGTATAACTACAGTTGTTGAGCAAGATTACGTTAGTGGTGAGTCAATATTTAGAGATCTTGTTTTAGACAGCAGATACAGACAAGAAGGTGGATGGAATCAAGGTAACAGAGATTCTGCAAGATTCAGAGAAATTCAAAAGTCTGATGCATTGTTATCTGCAGTAAACAGATCTGGTATGTACAGTGTTTATTACTTACAACACAGTGTACCACGTTTCAATAATCCAACTGGAGTATTTGACAATGATCAGTATATAGTTGCAATTGCTGTAGAAAGTACAAACACTACAGATAAGACTGCTATGGACACGTTATGGGGTAACATTGCTACTAAAGCAGGTGTTACAGTTACAACTCCTGGTGCAGTAGTATAATTATACTATTTATTATTAAGAAGGGTGGGATTAAGTTCTCACCCTTTTTTGTTTTATATATCTATGTTTTTTTGTATATTATTAATAGATACTAAATATTATACTAATAATTTCATTAAATGGCGGCTAAACACATACTAAGTCTAGAGGTTCTTAATGTTTCTAACACTAAATACTTATCTATAAAAGATACCAGTAAGTACGCAGATGGTTTGGGTACAGATTGTGCAGAATTATTAATAACTCCTCCAGCTCCAGAAGGTACAACAACCAAAACAACATCAATAATAGAGGTTAAACCCGGCTTTGATCTTAACATAACAGCATGTGCATTAAATATTCAATTAATGAGCTGTAATGAAATCAGAACAGATATACCTGATGGAGTTTATGTTATTAGATACCAATTATCTCCTCATGATAAAACATATGTAGAATACAACTTTTTAAGAACTACCGGACTAATGAAAATGTATTATGAAAAATTATGTGCTTTAGATATAGGAGCATGTGAACCTGACTCTACTAGAAAGCAATTACTATTAGAGATGAATACAATTAAGATGTTAATTGACGGAGCTAAATCAAAAGTTGAATATTGTAATCAACCAGGAGCTGGTCAAGAATTATTTGACTATGCTAAAAAGAAGTTAGAAAGAATTACATGCAAGCAATGTAAGGGATTAAATAAAATGTATTAATAAACCAAAAAAACCAAAAAAAAATGGGAGTAGTAAACGGAGTTAACTGTGCTTTCTGTGGAGGAAGATTTACTTGTGGTTGTCAAAAAACAAAAGATGATGCAGGCAGGACTGTACACAAAAATTGTGTTAATCAAGCAAATGCAGCTATTAGAACAACTAAAGAAGTAAATAATCAACAGCAGACACAATGAAATTAAAAATATAAGAAATGCCAGGACCAACGGAATATCCTTTATGGGCTCAATACGGATCAGGAACAATAAGATCACTATATAATGCCGGTAATACTTATAGTGCAGTAGAAGCACAGGCTTTCTTGACTGCAGCAAAGGCAGCTGCTGGTTGGACATCAGGTGATTCTTTATACTTTGATGATGTAGCTACCGGTTGTTGGGTCTTTACGGGAGGTACTGATCCAAGTGATCCTGGATCACAGGCTGCTCAATATGGTACTGCTGCTACTTATAACCCTTGTCTAAATGTTACTGATGATGAATATTATGGTTTTAGAATCATACCTGAAGGTCTACCTTGTGATCAATCAACACCAACAGAAACATTTACTGATGTACCTTCAGGAAGTACTTTATCTGCAGAAATGCAAGGATCATATGATTTCTGGGTATCAATGGGTTCTCCTGGTCCTAATGATATTATTCAATACACTTCAACTATTAATGGTGTAACAGCACAAAGATGCTGGATAATGGAATATCAAGGAGCTGTAATACCTAATGGAGGTATAACATATAATGAACCTTTAGCATCTACAACCCCACTTAATTTAGGAGATCAGTCTCCAGCCAATTGTGATACTTGTATGCAATTGAACTTTACTGATGTTACATATCACACATGGGAGATTTGTGGTTCAGGAAATGAACAACCTATTTTACTTCAACCTGCAGGTTCTACTTGGCCTGATGACGGATACCCGTTAAATAATGATGATGTATATGTTCTCTTTAATAGTCCTAGTCAGGGTGATGTAGTTTCTTATGATGATGGAAATGGACTAGTATGTTATGAATATAGAGGACAAGATACTATAGCTAATGGTCAATATCAAACTTTTGATGTAATAGAAACCTTGGGAGGAGCTGCACCTATTGATTATGGTGACTGTACTAGTTGTCAAAATCCATCTACTACTGATCAATTTTATCACAACTGGAAAAGACATAATTCATGTCCAAGCACTCCAGTAGAACATTCTGTCACAACAGCATCAAGTGGTGCAAGCACATCTTCACAAAGACAAGGAAGTCATGATTTCTGGGTTGCTATGGGAGAACCAAACTTTGGTGACTTTGTAACATACGCTATGCCGGGTAGTGATCCGCAATGTTGGGAATATATGGGATATGATCCAGTAGGAGAAATGGCAGCTGGTAGTATGATTACATATAATGCAGTTGCACCTAACCCTGTTTTAGATAGTGGAGATCATTTTGGTGATTGTCCTACTTGTTATACAGAACTTACCGGTGGTCAATTATATCACTTATTTTCTTTTTGTGATGCTCCATCTGATACATTTATAGGATTAGGAAATGCCGGTTCAACAATAGTAAATGTGCCAGATAATACTGCACTTTATGTTGCGTTTGGTAATCCACCACAAGGAAAATTCTTTAAATGGGAAGATTCTTTTGGAGTACTCAACTGTATGAAATATGAAGGTCAAGGTGATGCAGCAACAGCTACATCACCGGCTCAATCAGTAAATCATACAACTGGTCCAGTTGATGTTGGTACTTTCTTTGATACTTGTATAGAATGTGAAACTCCATCTGGAGATTATCATAGATGGATGAAATGTGATACTACTGAAATAGTTAACTTACTTTTTGTAGGATCAAATAATGACCCAGTTGAAAATACACTTTTTCACACTACTGTTGGTCAGCCATTTCAAAACACAACAATTAAATATACAATGCCTAATGGCAGTCATGAATGTTGGGAATATTTAGGACCATCTGCTGCAGCTGAAACAGGGACGGTATTTATGCCAGCATATATTAACAACACTAATCCTGCTAATTGTGAAGCGTGTAACTTTACTGAAATTCTTGGGTGTACAAATCCTAGTGCAAATAACTATGATGCAGCAGCTACTACAGATGATGGTTCATGTACATATGATTATGGATGTATGGATCCTTTAGCATCTAATTATGACGCTACAGCAACTATGGATGATGGGTCATGTATATATTGTGTGTATGGTTGTACAAATAGTACAGCAACTAACTATAATTCTGCAGCTACTTGTGATGATGGTTCTTGTATAACACTTCATCAGACTGGAGGATGTACTATGACATTTGGAACTGAAGTATGTCAACCAGACCAAACATCAACTATAACAGTAGATTTATCTGGAGCAGCAGGTTTGGCTAATATAACACCAACAATAGATGGTTCTCCTTTTGGAACATCATTAGGATGTACTCCTCCAACAACATTAGATATAACAGGATTAACAGAAGGACAAACAGTAAAATTAACAGGTGAATGTTCTTATCAAAAAGAAAATTATGATGCTGCATTAACAGCAACAAATCCTGGTTGGGCAGCAAATAATTGTGGTGAGTCAACAGTAACTAATACAATTACTTCTACAACTAAGGTTATAGCATTTTATGATACTACTTCTTTAGGAGCTTCAGCACAACAGAACATGTATTCTGCTGCAAATACATGGTTAAAAGATATTCAAGCCAATGATGGATATACAGGAGAAGTATATCATATTAAAATGGGAGGAGAACGTTGGGTATTATGGTCAGCTTGGCTTTTAGATAATACTATAGATATAGACGGAATGAATAGCGTTGCTATAGCTGGAAATTGTGGTTCTCCAAATACTCCTTGTTCTAACTGGGATGCAGATCAGGCTATATTACCTGCTTGGAGTTCAGATGGTAGTTCTTATGTTCAAACAACAGGATCTCAAGGATCTACAAAAGCAATGCCTTTACAAATTACACCAGGAGAAGAAGTATTAGTTATAATATTTGCAGATGAAGCAGCAGGTCAACCTAGTCAATATACCGATACTAGTACAGGAGTAGCAAGTGGAACTAATGGTAATTTTAATGGTACCTATCATTGGAGATCTAGTGGAGATACTAATAATTCTGTTATGACATGGGCAGAAGCATATTATGATGTTACATTACCTGCATGTATGGATGCTACTGCTAATTCTAATGGATGGAATATGTGGGAGAATGATTATCATACTGCAACAACTTTAATTGCAGCTCATAATGCAGGAATTGGTAATATAAAAACTTACGTATATCCTTCACAACCTCCAACAGGCTCTGCAGGTAGTGCAAGAAGACCTTTTGCATTACATGTATGGGGAACAATTAACTCAGGACATAATAATACAGGATTATTACAAGCAGGATCTGCGACTCCAGCTTGTGATATTGCAGATTTATCTGCTGTAGTATCTACAGGATCTAATGCAAATCCATATGTTACTGATGGTGTAGGTAGATTAGATCAATACGGATTTGGAACAAATGTACAATGTAAAGCATTTACTTCTCAAGATTTTGCAACAGATTTAAATGCATTTTTAAGTTTAGGTGGAACAACTACAATTCAAACATGTGATGATTCTCAATGTTTATTTGTAAAAGCTATAGACGAAAATGGACTACCTATAGTTGGTTATCCTATAACAATTAATGGAATTAGTGCTGGAACTACTGATGCAACAGGTTCAGTTTCACAAACATTAACTGGACCTAGTACAGTAATAATAAACGATTGTTATACATTTACAGCTGTTGGTGGATGTTTTCAAACACAAGTAACAATAACAATATCTGAAGCAGAGTATCTAACAACTTTAAACTGCATCTTAGGATGCATGAGTCCAGAGTCCTGGAATTATAACCCATTAGCGGGTATTGATGATGGTAGCTGTATGTTCCCTCTAGAAGAGGATCCAAGAGACTCTATGTCAAGATGTGAGTTACTTAAAATAGATACAGAATGTAATTTTGCAACTGACATATATAATATATATAAACATGATAGATTTGGTTTTGAGAGAAGTTGTTTAAATAATATAGAAGGTCATATAAATACAAAATATTCATCTGATTGGGTAGATAGATTATTACCAGATTACGGTGCAGAAACTATGACTAAAACAAAACATGCAAGAAGTGATAGACCAATACCTAACTGGGTAGATACAAATTGTGGAATGACTGGAGAATCATGTGATGGTTCAGAATGTATTGTTATAGTAGTAAAAAATAAAGATGGTAAAGCAATACCAGATTATGAGATAGTACTTGACGGACTATATGCTGGTAAAACAGATGTAAATGGAGAGTTAAAATTATCTATACCTAATGCAGGAGAAGATACAGAACATAAACTTAATCTTTGTCATTGTTTTGCTACATCAGGAAATTGTAACTCACAAAGAATAAAATTAACAGTAGATGGTGTAGATTGTGATGATTGTGGTAATATAAAAATGTTTTAATAATGGGAGTAAATAATTGCATAGATTGTGACAAGAAAAAAGCAGCAATAGACTGTAACTGTATTCCAGTAGAAAATTCTGACGGAACTCTACAAGATATTGTATTAGGTTGTACAGACTCTACATCATGTAATTATGATGCTTTAGCAAACTGTGATGATGGTTCTTGTGAGGAAAAAAATCCAGGATGTATGGATCCTAGTTCTTTAAATTATAGTAGTTGTTTTAATGCTGATTGTGCAGGAAATTGTCCTGGAACAGCAGGTTATATAGAAGGTGGTACTTATGGTAATGATTCTTGTTGTTGTGATACTGCAGGATGTACAGATGCAACTGCAGATAACTATAATTCATCAGCATGTATAGATGATGGTTCATGTGAATATACAGGTTGTATGGATAATGCAGCATGTAATTATGATTCCTTAGCAAATGTAGCTTGTAGTGGTTGTTGTACATATCCACCTACAGCTTCTGTAACAGAAACTAATTGTGACAACTACTACTGGGCATTAGATGGAAATACATATACCACTAGCGGTACTTATACACATTCAGATGGTGCTTCATGTCCAACTACTACCACTTTAAACTTAACTATAAATAATGCTACTACTGGTTCAAGTACACAAGATGTATGTACTAGTTATACTTGGTCAGGTCCTTTAGGAGATGGAACGACTTATAGTGCAGATGGAACATATACAAACACTACTACTAATGCTGCAGGTTGTACACATACAGAGACACTTTATTTAACTATAAAACCAAATGGATGTACAGATGCAACTGCAGTTAACTATGATCCTGCTGCAGAATGTGATACAGGTTGTATAGCTGCTGTAGGTGGATGTACATATGGAGGAGCTGTTTTACCATCTTGGAACGGTACTGCACTAGGAGTATCTGATTCTTATGCACAAGTATATCCTGGTCAAGCAGATCCTGGTGCAGCTGCAAGTAATTACAATGCAGGAGCAAATGTAGAGAATGGATCTTGTAATTTTGCTGTTCCTGGTTGTATGGATCCAACAGCCTGTAATTACGATCCTAATGCAACAACAGATGACGGATCATGTGTTACTCCAACTTCTCAAGATCTTGGTGAAGCCAACTATGGAAAAGAAACTCCTAACTGTGTGAAACCAGATGGAGCTCATCAAAAAGGTTGTAGTAGTTCTTTTCAATTTGGATGTGATAATGCTTACAATTATGGGGCAAATAATTACGGAATATCAGCTTATCCATTTGAAGCAGGAGAACCTGTATTTGGTGCACATTGTACTGATAATATAGGCTCTTCTTATATGGAAATGCCTAACTACGATAGTAATGATGGTTCCAATAATGATCAGAAAGTATATGCAGAAACTTACTTTTTTATGGCTACTAATTTAACTATTGGAAATACAGTATGTATTACTTGGGCAGAAATTGTTTTAGCACTTAGACATAATGGTTCTTGTTCTGATTGCCTAACAGGTGGTTGGTGGGTTAAAATAGATACAGGAACAGGATCACCTGGTTGGACTGCAATTAACGACGCCACTTCTTTATATAATCCAATTACAGGTACAGTTTCTCACGGAACATCACCAGGAGGTTTAAGTACTGCTAATGCTCTTTATCACAATTCTTTATGTGAAACAAATGATGTTGGTAATGGTAACGGTGTAAATACAGCAGGAGCGCCAAATGGGAGTTATTCTACATGGGATACAAAATGTATTACTTTTGTAGCTACTGCTACTACTCATAGAATACATTTTATTTCAATAACTGATTTTGATATATGTACTACATGTAATTGGAAACCTGCTAATAATGAACATGGATCATATATGGGAATATCAAAAGTACAAATTAGTTCAGATGGATGTACTGGAAATTGTAGTTGTTAATGATAAAAATTAGATGGAGAAATAATTGTAACACTAGTAAATAATTTGTATATTATAATATATAAGAAAATAAAATAGGATATGGCTTTTGAAAGTTCAGATAAATCAGGTCTAAATAATGGGCGTAAAGTACGCTTAGACATTTCCAACATTAATCAAAGTGGGTTAAAAGGTGAGACTGTTTATACAGATGAAGAATTACTTCAGCTTATAATTGATAACCTTGCTAATATGGAAGTTCCAACAGGAACAACAGATTCTAATAAAGATGGTAAGGTTGACGTTAATGACTTAATATTTAATGTATCAGAAGCATTTAAAAGATATGCTAAGACTCAATCTGATAAAGTAACATTACCTAATTTGATGGATGCTTTAACAAATGGGGTAGCTGTACTACATTCAGATATATCAGTTCAAAATAAAGTTGCAGAAGGGTTACAGAAAAAAATAGATGACATTAATAGACAGGAGAAAGGAGAAAGAAATCCTTTACTTTACTCAAGTGGTCTAAAGACTAAAGATAAATTACACCCAATAGCAGATATTGTAAGAGCTACTGAAAAAGAATTTGTTCAACAGAAAAGTATTACAGGTAATACTACTGATTTAGCTAAGGCTATAACACATCAACCAGTAGATTTACAGTCACCAATAGTAGAGTATTTAAAACAACCTCAACCTAATCCAAGAACATTAGCAGATACCGTAGCTAATATATGGATATTGGTAGATGATCTTAGAAAAGCTGTAAGATCAATAGCATACGATCTAGATACTACAGTAAAAGTTGCTAAAATGGGAGGTTCAAAAACATTCTTTATACATGGAATGGATTGTCAGCCATTATTAAATACAGCTAAAGGTTTAGACATGAATCATCCTAGTGCTGCAGATCTTTGGAATGAATCAGGAGTAACATTTGATCCTACTATGCCTGCATATAGAAGTAATAATCCAACACCAGGAGCAATGTGTTTTAATAATACATGGTATTGTGTTATTGGAAAAGAGGGAGCAATAATAGGACAATATAGTACCACAATGCCTTATTGGAAGAATGTTGGAACTTCATGTCCAGCTAAGAAAGCAGAATACACTAACCCTACAAATCTAGATGATTTGATGTAAAAATGAAATAAATGGCAGAATGCGTAGAAAATACTTGTGATAATTTACCTTGCGGATGTTCAGCAACAGCATATACACATACTTGTGAATTATCAAACTGTAATACACCTATAGAAAGGTGTGAGGAATTACATTGTTCAAACTGCATATCTCACTGTTATGATAAATTTGGCTATGTGGTAAATGGGGCAAATGAATTTATTGTAAATAATGGTGATAGATTCTTATCTATAATGCAAAAGATGATAATAGCAACAGCAGGTGGTGATTGTTTCACTAAAGCTCCTTTAGGATTTATGACTTCAGGAATAACTGCCACTAGTGTAAATCTTATATGGACTGCACCAGATGTTACAGGGACTTATACAGTTCAATATAGAACAGCAGGATCAGCAACATGGATTGATGCAACATCAGGATTATCAGCTACAACGTTTAGTTATAATATAACTTGTCTTTCAGCTGCAACGGCATATGAATTTAGAGTATACGCTTCTGATATTAATTGCCCATCTGTTACAGTGTATGCTTCAACATTATAAAAATAAAAACAAGAAAGTGATGGTTTAATTGGTTTTCCAAAACTTAATTGTGAAAAGGTCCGGGGTTAACACTGGACCTTTTTTTTAAATATTTTTTTATATATTTGTAGATTATTAACCAAAATAAAATAAATGGAATCATTATTTGACAAGATCAGAACATCATTTAAGTGGAAAAAAACATCTGACTATTGTGCAGAAAGACTAGAAATCTCAGTAGAAGATTATGACAAACTAAAAGATTATGTAAAATCACAGGATTTACTAGAGAACACATCAACCTCATACGAGTATAACCTAGAAAAAGGTGAGGCAAAAATGGAAACAATGAGTGCTTCAGAACCTAAGTCACCTGAAGAAATAATTGATATATTAAACATTGATACAACTCAATGGAAATTATCAAGCTACTGGAATAAACAAATGGGTGATCATTGGCGTGTATCAGCAATGGTTACAAGAATTAAAGATAATGAGGTAGATAATGTTGCTGAGTTATTAAAAGGTTTTAAACCAAAAAAATATAAAGAGGTAAAAAGAATAGAAACTCCAGGTAAAATTAAGACAGCTGGAGTTTTGTCATTACAGGACATACACTTTGGTAAAGAAGGTAATGAAACTATAGATAAAGATTTTGAAGAAACAATAGTAGATCTAGTAGCAAGAGCATCAGGATCACATCATTTAGAAAAAATATATTACGTAGTAGGAGGAGATCTAATCAACATGGATACATGGAATGGTAGTACCACTAGTGGAACACCATTAGATAACTGTAAGACTGCCACAGAGGCTTATATGCAGGCTTTTAATGCTATACAATGGAGTATCAACTATATTAAACAGTTTTGTGATGAATTACAGATAGTATATATTCCTGGTAATCATGATAGATTATCATCTTTTCATTTAGCGCATGCATTATCTAAATGCTTTGATGACCCAAAAATAATATGGGATGTTGTATATCTTGAGAGAAAGGTTTTTGTATATGGAGATAACTTCTTTGCTTTTGAACATGGGGACGTTAATACTAAGAATTCATTAATGGTATATTCTATGGAGTATCCTAGAGAGTGGGGTAAGACTTTATATAGAACATTATATACAGGACATTACCACCATAAAAAGAAAATAGAGTATATAACTGAACATGAAAAGACAGGTTTTATGTTGAAAATTCTACCAAGTTTATCACGTACAGATTATTACCATTATCATAACAAGTTCATTGGGTCCAGAAGATCTGGTGTATTGTCTTTACATAGTCCTGTAAAAGGTGAGATTTGTGAGTTATCATATTCTCCTGAATAAGTTTGAATAACTCCTCTTTTTTTTGTAAATTATAATGTATGAAATATGATAAGTAACTTTAAGGGACCAGATTTAAATAAGCCCAGATATAAAGAGAAGGTTTTAAATTTGTTAAATGCTGAAACATTACAAAGATTCAAAGATAAAAACCCAATGTATTCAAGCATAGACAACGTTAAACTAAAAAAAGTTATAAATACTTTTAACGGTAAGATCTGGGATACTGTTTTAAATAATAGAAACGGAGTTGAACTTCCTGAATCTTTAGGTTATCTATTCATAGGCAGTTGTCCTGCAGCTAAGAAGGTTAATGTTAACTATGCCCTATCTAAAAAGTATGGTAAGTTAATACAGAATAAAAATTGGGATACAGATGGTCATGTAGGAAAGATATTCTACACAAACTACTCTCCCAAGTATAAGTTCAAGACCAGAGAGTTATGGCAGTTTACAGCAGCTAGACAGTTTAAGAGAGCTGTAGCAAAGTTCTATCCTAGTAATTGGAAAAAGTTTGTTACTATGAAAACAAAGATCAGGGTTACTGATATGTATAAAAAGAAAAAAGAGTAATATGACAACAATAGGAGAAGCAGTATCAAGACTCAGAGGAGCACTGAAAGCCAGCTCACAGGATGCATTTGTCACAGATAGATTTATTTATAGTCTTATTTTAAAGTATGCTCAGATGTTAATGAGAAGACAGGATCATACTAATAAACTAATGAAGTTTAATGCTATATGGCAGACCCTTCCTTACGTAGAGTTAAAAGAAGTTGATAAAGTAGAAGCAGGCTGTACAGGTATAAAATCAGGATCACTAATAAGAAGAAGCACAGTTAAGTTACCTACATTTATGCAGGGTTATTGGGGACCTTTAGTTAGAACTATATCTTCATTAGATGGAGCTACTGAGATACAACCTACATCTCCTGGATCATATGTATCTATGACAAAAACCACATCTTTTAAATATAATACCACAAAGTACTACTGGTTCTTAGATGGTTATTTATATTTTCCTAATATAGAATGGGATGCTGTTAAATTAGAAGGAGTCTTTGAAGGTGATGTTTCTAAATGGACTTGTGATGAAGAAGATGACTGTGTACCAAGATATTTACAAAATTTCTATATTCCTGAATTCTTATTTGCAGAAATAGAGAATCAAGTATTAAATGTACAGTTTAATTCATTAAAAGTAACACCAGAAGATTCACATAATAAAGTAAACGTAAATAGACAATAATGAGCTTATCACATAAATATAGAACCTTTGATCAACTACTAGAAGATGTTACTGTAGATTTTAGGACATACGCTTTAGAAGGCATGATAGAACCTCAACAGCTAATTAAAGTTGCAATGAGGGTCAATTATGATCTTGGATTAAAAATACAAAGAACAAAGAATGCTGTAGTTGATATAGAAAACGGTAAAGGTAAACTACCTTCTGACTTTTATTCATTAAATTATGGATCCCTTTGTGGAACATATAAAATTAAAACTACACAACCTAGTGGAACAAATACAGAACTTGTAGATAAAGCAACTTATAAATTAGAACCAGGATATACTGGTCCATGTGATGATCCTGAAGCAAAATGTGATGATGTATGTGTTATAAGAAAAGACTGTGATAATAATGAATTAATG
>Ga0208669_1000333_pt1 | contig 19022 bp, 20 predicted proteins | sample 21_taG_FD_184095 | JGI IMG/M metagenome (GOLD analysis project Ga0208669, IMG submission 184095) | Marine viral communities from the Subarctic Pacific Ocean - 21_ETSP_OMZ_AT15319 metaG (SPAdes) (version 2) | ecosystem: Environmental > Aquatic > Marine > Oceanic | place: Pacific Ocean | collected...
TTCTTCAGCTACTTTAAGAACATTAAGAGCAGATAATGCTATATCAAATGGCAATCTATGGCATCATTATGCAGTTACTTTTGCAAGTGGTACAATGAAAATGTATGTAGACGGAGATGAAGTGTCAGCATCTACAAGTGGAGCAACTGTTACATCTATTAAACAAGATGGAACTGCAAATGTAGTTCTTGGATGCGTTAGTACATCAAGTACACCAAGATGGTTTTTTAGTGGATTGCTTGATGAAGCAAAAGTCTATAATCGCACATTATCATTAGCTGAAATCAATAAAAATTATAAGCATGGCAAAGGAAAGCATAAAAATGACTAATACATATTTAATATTAACCAAAGCAGTATATGAAGGTAAGCTACCAAGCAAACTCAAAACTGCGGATAGATTATCTTGGAATGAGTACACTTATAAAGATGTAGAAAAGACTGCTACCAGACAAGTTGACAAGTACGATTATTACCCATCAGATGATAACACAAAAGCAGAGATAAAAGCGTATATGGATGATTGTGGCGTAGATTATTCATCAAGCGACACCAAAGCAGAGCTACTTGAAAAGCTCATGTTAGAGCCTCATTCTGTACCTAAAAAAGATGAAGAGTATACGTACACAACTCAAGAAATTGATAAAACCACATTACAAAACCCAAGTTGGCAAGAGTGTGCATTTAAACAAGGCAAATTAGGCGCACCAAGATGGAATAAAGACAATACAAAAGTATTAGTAAAGTATGAATTAGCAATAGCCGATGGGACATTAGACCAAGTTAAAAGAGTTAGTGGCATTACTGCTTTATCTCATAGTGAATGTTTATCTGAAATGAAAAAGGATGAATGGTCTGGTGAATGACGATTTAAAAGATTACATAACTATAATAGCATTTTTAGTGATAGTGCTTGGTGGGTTGGTTTTACTTGGAAGTTGCGATAGTGGATGGTCAGTTGTTGGTTATGAGGTATGAGTGATGAAAAAACGTACAGGAGTTATGGGGTCACTAAACTTGACGATAATATGCGGATTAGTCTTAACCTTAAGTGGCTTGGGCAAATTATCGTGGGAGTTGGCATCGTTGTCATGGGCTACTTACGTATTGAAAATCGGATTGGAGAACTTGAACGAAGAATGGAACTTGCTAATTCCAGAATTGAAGAACTTGTCAGCAAACATATAGCTGAAGAAGAAGTAAAAATAACACAAATGCAAGAACAATTAGAATGGTATCAAACAGAACTAAACTTAAATCCCTTATCCTGGGGAAAGAAAAAAAGGAAAAGAAAGTAATCTTAACTGAAGATGACTTTAATCATAACTATTTTATAAATCGTGAAACGCGGAGAAAAAAATAATGGAGTTCATGCAGATTTACAGCGAGGCGGGTATGATAGGTGTCGTAGGGGCTTTGCTAGTGTATATGGTATTCTCTATGAACAAAAGAGGGTCTGCGCAGGCAGACGCTTTGCAAGACCTAAAGACAGAAAATAGAGGTCAAAGCGAAACTCTTGAGAATACTGAAGGAATGATAATTAAACTTATTGGAAGATGGAATCAATCTGATGATAAGATGGATAGAAAATTTGATGCACTAAATAAAGAGATAAATGATTTAGATAATCAAGTCTCGGAAATTAAAGGTGTTATTAGTAGATTAAACGGAAAGCACTAATGAAGTTAAATACAAATATATCACTAGAAAACATAGTAACAATTATTACTTTAATATGTTCTATAACATTAGCATTTGGTTTTATGCAATATGATATAGATTTATTAAAAGAAGAATTAGAATTAAAAGCAGATAAAAGAGAATTAATATCTGATAGAAAGTTAATAACTTATAAGTTAGATGTAATGATGGAAGATATTACAGAAATAAAACAAATACTAAAGGAGAATAAATAATGGAATGGTTAACATGGGGAAATGGTGCTTACTTAATTGCTATTGTATTGGGTGGTGTAGCCACATTAGTAGCAACAAAGTATAGACCTGCTTTAAAAGAATTAAAAGAAGTTGCTCAAAAATACAATGAAGCTATGAAAGACGGTAAAATGAGTGCAAAAGAAAAACAAGAATTAGCAAAAGAATGTATGGATGTCGTATCCGCAGTTCTTAAACTATTTGTTTGGAGATGGTAATGCCCGAACAAGTAGTTAAAAAAGTAAAGAAAAAAAAAGAATCTGTAGTGCAAATTGATGAAACAATGATGCTTGTACTAGATAAACTAAATGAACTAGAAGAAAGACTAGAAAAAATAGAAGGTCGAATGGGATTATAATATGGCTCGTAAACAAGGAAATATGCCTGCTAAAAATAAAAAGAACTTTCGGTCCACTAAGTCTGGAGCTGGAATGACACGAGCAGGTGTTAGAGCATATAGAAGTATGAATCCCGGTTCTAAGTTAAAGACAGCAGTAACTGGTAAAGTAAAAGCTGGTAGTAAGTCAGCAAAACGAAGAAGTAGTTATTGCAGTAGGTCAGCAGGTCAAATGAAAATGCATAACATTAGTTGTTCAAAAACTCCTGATAAAAGGATTTGTGCAGCTAGAAGAAGATGGAAGTGTTAGTATGTCAAAAAAAGATGCGTGTTATTTTAAAGTAAAAGCAAGATACAAAGTATGGCCATCAGCATATGCTTCAGGAGCATTGAGTAAATGCAGAAAAGTTGGAGCAGCTAATTGGGGTAACTCAAAGAAAAAGTAATGGCTAAAGAAGGTTTAAGAAAATGGTTTTCTCGCAATCAAGGTAAGGGTTGGGTAGATTGTAAAACTGGAAAAGTTTGCGGAAGAAGTAAAGGGGAAAAACGAAAAGGTTATCCCGCTTGTAGACCTACAATGGCTCAATGTACATCTGCAATGAAAAAGAAAACGAGCAGTAAACGAATAAGTTGGAAAAAATAACAGGAGTATATTATGCCAATGGGAAAAGGAACGTATGGTTCAAAAAAAGGAAGACCTAAAAAGTCTAGAAAACTAGGTAAATATAAAGGAATTGATTTTATACAGAAGCTTAGAAGAAAAAAGTTAAAAATAAAAGATAGTGAAGAAGCAGGTCGTGTAGGTGCTAAAGCTAAAAAAGCAGTAAAGACAAAAGGTGGAACATATGTAAAGTATGAAAAGAAATCTGCATCTGCAAAGAGTTTTAGAAGTACATTTAAATCTAAATGTTCAGCAGGAGCTAAGTCATTTAGTTGGCAAGGAAGGTCTTATAGCTGTGCTAAAGCATCACCTAAAAAATCTGGTCCTAGTAAATCTCAAGCTCAAGCAGATTTAAAAACATCTATGACTAATAAAGATACAAGATATAGAAGTTAATAAATGTCTGATGTATTTGGATTAGCAGATGTGTCTAGTAAGGACACTGGTCGAGGGAGTGTCCTAAAGACTGGAGGAATGCGAAGAAAACATAATAAAGGAAAAAAGAAAATGCCAAGTAAAATGAAATGTAAAACAGGTTGGAAAGCAATGGGATATAAATCTATGTCTGATTGTCAAAGTTATGGTAAAAAGAAAATGACTCAAAAACCAGATACTAGTGCTAAAGACGAAGGTTCTAAAAGAGAAAAAGATAGAGCAATAGCTGCTAACTCAAGAATGAAAAAACAATTAGCTAAAAACAGAAGTTCATATTAATGAAAATAGATGTAGACTTATTTGCAGACGATGCAGGCTTTGGTGACACAGTCGGTAGAGCAATCAATGTAGTTACTAGAGGAAAAATAAAGGAGTGTGGAGGATGCAAGAAAAGAAAGAAATTCCTGAACAAGATAATACCTTACAGGAAATAGCAAAAGGTGGAGGCCGTATATCTGGAAAAGAAGGTGGTCTCAGATTAGATGTTTTTAAACACGATGAAATAGCTTATAGTAATGGTACAGACTTTAGTACAGAAGATTGTGCTGTTTGTGAACTTCCTGAAACTGCTCAAAGATATATAGTAGAAGATATAGAATACGAAGATTCTAGGGGCAGATAGTGCCTAAACAAATTATAGAAATAAATCCATTTCATGGGGGAATGAATAATAATACTGACCCCAGAGATTTACAGCATGATGAGTTAGCAAATGCTCAAGATATAATGGTAGATAGAATAGGTCGAATTAGAACAGGTCCTGATATATCTGCTCACGCATCTAATTCTCCTTCTATTACTATAGACAGTATAGATGATAGACCCGGTACTTCTTTATTTGCTTTTAGTCATGATTATGTAAATGCAGGATTTACAAGCAATAATTTAATAAAAAATGGTTCTTCTAATATGAATAGTGGTACTATATGGGGAGGGTGGACAGCTTCTACTGATTGGGGTGCAACTTCATCACAATTTACATTTATAGGAACAACTGGTGGTTCAGATACAATTACTCAAACAGCAGCTAATAGAATAGATAGTGGTCACAATAGTAAATCGTATACATTGACATATACAATATCTGATTATGCTTTAACAAGTGGGAGTCCAAGTTTAAAAATAAAAGGCGGTTCTGGTGAATTTGCATCTGCAGATGTAGCGTTAACCTTATCAAATGGTACACATACTAAAGTTTTTACATCTCATTCTAGTGCATCAACTGGAGTTTTTAGTTTGCAATCAGCTAGTGTGCAAGTAGTATTTAAATTAGATAATATTTTATTAAAAATGAATGGATTAAATTCAACAGGAGATAATTACTTAGCATTATATATGAATACAAGTAGTAAATATAGATTTGCTATATATAGTTATTCAACAGATACTTGGACTTTTAAAGATGATGGATTAAGATTTAATAGTGTGTCATCAACAGCTAATCCAGTTTTTTCTTATGCAGATGGTGTATTAAGAATAGTGGATGGATTGAAAGGTGAAAACGCATACAAAATATGGTATTCATATATACAAAGATTTAGATGGGGAACGACTACTTCTTCTGTAGATTTATGGGCGTTTGCTCAATCTTCTTTAATTCCTCCAATTGATGCAGATATTCCAATAGATACAAATTCTCCTACTTCTAATTATACTCCAGATGAAGGAAAATTTTTAATTGCAAATCCACATGGTTTTACTACTAATGTTTCTAAATCAGGAACTTGGAATCCTAATGGAGTTAGTGGAACTTCCCATGGTTCTAGTAGCGATTTAAGAAAACTCGTTGCTTCTTCTGATGTATTTACATCTAACATGGTTGGTTTAAAAGTTGTTATGGGTTCAGATACATCAACTATAACAGGTTTTGAAAGTACTACTGTTGTACATACTGAAAGCGTTAATTGGGCTGATTCAACTGCTTTTCATGTTTATGAACAATATGATATTGGATTTAGTTGGATGTATGATGGTAATCAAGAAAGTTTAATACATAATAGAACTATAGCTGTAAATACTCAAAAAAATAATTGGTCTTTTATAATTGATACTATTCGATGTGGGTATGATTGGGATACTGAAACAACTGCAAGAAAAACTGGAATGCAAATGTATTATAGAAAAAATTCTGATACATCAAAAACATGGTATCATTTAGGAGAATTTGATTTTAATAAAGGATTTAGAAAATCAGATGAAGATGATTTTACGATAACTTGGTCTCAAGTAACTTTAGATATAGAATATAAATTAGATAATATAATTATACATAATACTCCTACGTTAGAAACATATGAATCAAGAAATGGATATAAAAATAATATTAATCAATTTTTAGATTTATCAGACCCAGATAATGAAGGAATGGGTTACTCTGTTTCTACAATAGCAAATAGAGTTCATTACATTGCTAATGTAAAATACAAAAATTCTGAAGGAGCTGTAAGAAACTATGGTGATGTAATGTTTAAATCTGTTGTTAATAAGTTTGATACATTTCCATTGTCAAGAAGATTAGAAGTAAGTGTTCAAGATGGAGATGAAATAACTGCTTTAGCATCATACGCAGATAGATTATTACAATACAAAAAAAATAAAATGCATTTAATAAATATATCTCAAGAAGTAGAATTTTTAGAAGATACATTTAAATTTAAAGGAGTAGAAAGTCAAGCCTCTGTATGTGAAACAGATTTTGGTATTGCGTGGGTAAATTTATTCGGATGTTATTTATATGATGGTAGACAAGTTCTTAACCTATTAGAACAAAAAGGTGTTAGAAAAATTTCACATAGTAGTTGGAATGATTCTCAACATAAACCTTCTATCGCATATTCTCCTAAAAAAAGACAATTAGTTATTGGTAAAGATTATAGTGGTGGAGATATAGCAGCTGGTAATGGAGATGCTTGGATATATGATATGGTTACTAAAAGTTGGGTATTGCAAGTAGATAATGGTGAATATTTAACAGATGATGGAGGTGGAACTTCTAATCTTGTTACTGACCATCTTGGTAATATAGTTTTTTGTATGGGAACTGGAGATATGAAAACTATTGATATGTCATCAAGTGGAGCTAAAAGTGGTATAAACATAAAAACAGCTGATATGAATTATGGAGACTCTGGAGTTCGTAAAAAAGTATACAGAGTTAGGCTTTCATATAAAGGAGATGCTAGTAGTTTAAATGTAAGATATAGTACAAATGGAGACACAAATACTCTTAGGCAATTTGAAGGTACTTCAAGTGGATTACCAAATGGTAGTGCAACAAATACCCCATTAGAAAATAAAGCAAGCGATACAAGTCAATGGCATCATGCAGAATTAAAACCTGCTGATAGTTCTAAAGCTACAAACATATTTAGTTTTCAAGTACACATGGATGGAACTGCAGGCGCAACATTTGAAATAAATGATTTATCTGTTGTATTTAGAATAAAGAATGTTAAATAATGGATAGACAAGAAAGAGTTTCATTACATAAAAAACAAGAAAGAACATCTATTAATGAAGGTGTTCCTACTTTAAATGAATTAATCGAAGGAGTTCCTGTGTTTAGATTAGTATCTAGTGATTTAATTGAGTATGTTAAACATAGGAATATTCTTTATAAAAAAGTGCTAGATAAAGCATAGCAATATTATTAAATTAAATTATGGCAACTAACTTATATAAAGCTTACATTTCGGGTGGAAAGGCAACAGGAGAGTATTCTTCAAATCTTAGAAGTATTGAAGATACATATTCTAATATAGAGCTAACTGGTCAAAAGTTTGCTATTAAAAGAGAAAAAACTGATAATGTATTAGATACTTTATCTGCTGGTCTTGAATTAGCAAGTACAATATCTGGTGGATACCGAGATAAAAAGAAATTTGAATCTGAATCAATGCCAGCTGCTCAAAAAGCAATTGCAGAAAAATCTTATGATTCTAGTAAGTATGATAATATGTCTTATGGAGATTTTCAAAAAAGTGATAAATTTAAAGATTACTTTAAATCATTTGCTCCTAAAAAAGTAAAAATGAGTTTATTTGAATCTTTAATTTCAGAAGAACCTATGTATAGTGTAGGAGATAAGTCTTTAAAAAAATCTGACATATCATTAATTGGTCAATTAAGTGAATCAAAAAGATTAGCAGGATTAACAGGTTCTAATATTGAAGATGTTATTAACGTAAAAAAAGATATGTATTCAGAAGCTAAAAATAATGTTAAAACAAATAATAAATCTAAAATAGATAAAATTAATGATTTTATATATGGAGATTTATCATATGAAGAATTAACGGAAGATGATTAAGATGAATAGTTTAGCAAAAAATCATTTATCAACATCTAGTCAAATGGGAAGATTTGGTGATGATAGTATAAGATTTGTTGATGGAGAACTTTCTCATGTAAATACTAAAGAAGCTAATTTAATAGATTCATTAGGAAAATCTGGAGAGAGTATGGTAAAAAATATAGGTTCTGGAACTATTAATCCAAATACAGGAATGAAAGAATACTTTCCGTGGTTAGCGGCTGCTAGTGTTGCTTTAGGAGCAATAGGTTCATATACTTCTGGTAAGTCTGGTAGACAACAAGCAGAAGCTCAAGCTGACATAGCTAGGCAAGGTTTAAAAGAAATACAAGAAGCAGAAAAAAGTTTAGAAGGAGTATTGTTTAGTAAAGAAAATATTGCAAAACAAGAATATCAAAAAGACCTACAAAATCTTTCAACAGGAACAGGATATAAATTAAAAGATTTAAGAGCAAGTTCTGAACAAGCTATGAAAAAAACTGGTTTTGCTAATTCAGGAGCTGTTCAAGAACAATCAGAACAAATGCTTGGAAGAGTTAAAGATTCTTATTCTATGAGTAAAGATGATTTAATGGGCAACTTAGGTCAAAAAATGGGAGAAATAACTTCTTTTTATGAAGGTGAAAAAGCAAGATTAAAAAGTGAAAAATTTAAATTAAATAAACAAGCAGATTTATATGACCAACAATCTGATAATTGGTATTTAGGAAAAAACTTATTTGGGTAAATTATGGCTAGTGATGTATTAAGGTCTGTAAATAGAATATTACAATATCAACAAGAACGAGAGAGTAGAAAAGTTCAAGAGTCTTTAGCTTTAATGCAATTTGGTATTCAAAAAAGACAAGCAGATATAAAAGAATATTCTATGCAAATGGAAACAATTGATAAATCTAATAAACAATTTAAATTAAATATTGCTGATAACTTTATTCAAAATTCTGGATTAGAATCTATAATGAATGTAATACCATCAGGAATAACAGACGCTGGTGAGGCCACAGAATCTTTAGCAGAAATAACTAAATTACTTACAAAAAAACAATATGGAAAATTTAATAAACAAAATGCTAGTAATATAGCAAATGCATTATGGGTTTATAAAAATGCAGAAGAACCTTCTTCTGTTGTAAATTTAGCAAACAATATAGAATTAATGTATTCTAAAGATTTTAAGGGAACTGAATCTAATAGAAATCTATTAGAATCATTTGGTAAAATAAGTAACATTTCTCAATTAAGGAATGTTTCTAAACAAGCAAAACAATCACTACAAAATGATGCTAATATATTAAAAGAACAATATGAGTTTGGTCAGGGAGATACAAAAATACAAAGTTCATTTGGTATGTTTGCTCCTGAAGTAGTTAATCAATTTAAACAACAACAATTAAAAGATAGTGATTTAGGTAGTTTAGCAGATGAATTTGAAAGCATGGATGACGTTGAACCAAACGACTTAGAAGATAAAAAAACTTTAACAACGGATGATAGATTGTCTTCTTATAATAGTTTATCTGATTCTATAAAAGAAGATACAAAAGATTTAAACAGACTTAAAAAATTAGATAATCAAGGTTTTAAAGTAGATAAAAATGAAATGGAACTTCTTGTTAATGACATTGAAAAAGCAAAGGGAAAAAGAAACTCTATGGTTGGGTTAATAGGAGATGTAGCTCGAGAAGAAAACATAAAAAGAAATGTTGAAAAAATAGAAGAATTAGCAGATAAAATTTTAGAAGACAATGATTTACCATCAACAGAAGAAAATTTAAGAATTGCAAAAGCAAGAGCTGCTGACGTTATAAGACGAGTTCCAGCTTTACAATTTGAACAATCTCCAACTTCTTTAGGAATACAAAGAGGAGCTGATGATTCTTATGGTCGTATTCAGAGATAAAAATGGCAGATAATTTAACTTTACAATTAAAAGAAGAATTAGCTAGAAGAGGAAAAGTTGTTACTGATTCTCAAGTTCAAAGTTTTTTAGATAAAAAAATTAAACAAGTACAACAAACATCTTCTCAACAAGTACCCCAACAACAATTACAATCAAATCAAAGTGAATATCCTGATTGGTTTAATTATGATGAAAAATCAACAACAGATAATACATTATCAAATGCTTTAGGCGTAGGATTGTGGTCTTTTGCTGATAGTGCTTTATTTGGAGTTCCAGGCGCATTAGTAGAAGAAGAAGATTATTTAGACTTTGAAGACCCATTAGCAAAATGGTTATCAGCTGCAGGTAGTTTTGCAGGATTTATAGGTGGAGCTCCAATGAAACTTGGATTAAAAGCAGGTACTGCAGTTGCTTCTAAACTAGCTCCTAGAATGGTAGGAAAACAAGGTATTAATACTGTTGTTAAAGGAATGAGAGGAATAGGTAAGGATGGAGGATTAAGCAATAAAGCAATTAAGCAAGCAACAGGTGGATATAGAAGTCTTGTACAAAAATCTCAAACAGATAAAATGTTGCAAGGTGAAAAGTTTGGAGAAGCTGTTGCTAAATATAGAGATGAATATGTAGAAATGGGATTGCAAAATGGTATTCTTAAAAATGCAGATGAAGCTGAATCATTTAGAAAAATGTTTTTAATGGATGATGTACCCGGTGGATTCAATGTGTTTAAAAGACCTGTTCAAGATTTACAATCTTTAGCTATTGCTCGATATGGAGATGATAAGTTAGGTAGGTTTATTGGGCACGCAGCTAATGATATCATGATATTTTCAATGATAGATACAATCTTTGAAGGTGTTAGTGTGTATGAAGACCAAGAATTTGATTGGACTGCACCATTATGGGGAGCTGCTAATGGTATAGCATTTTCATCATTATCATTTTTAAATCCTAAAGGTAAATCATCATCTTGGTTAAAAGATTTTAGAGTAGGTGTCCGAGCGGCTTTTGGTGGTAAAAGTCCATACAACAAATTAAGTGATGACCAATTAGCAGGAGTATCTAGATATATAGGTAAATCATTAAAAGATAATGGAGAAGATGGAATTATTAGAGATTTTAAATACAATGGTAAAACTGCTGATAGTATTAATTTAGTTTCTATGGGAGACCATGTAGGTTTTGAACTTGGTTCATCTAGAACTTTACAAGAATTTAAACATCATTTTGGTGATGACGCAGGTAAAGCAATGAAATCTTTTCTTGAAAGTCAACGAAAGAAATTTGGTAGAGAAATAATGAAATGGTCTACAAAAGATGAAGCTGCTAACTTAGTTCAAGTTTGGCCTAGAATGGTACTAGGGGGTTTATTCTTTAATTCTCAATCATTTTATCATATGTACGCTAATGACCAAGATTTAGATTTTTCTACGGATATACTACCTAATTTCCTTATTGGTGCATACATACAAAGAAAGACTAACCCTTCTAGGTTTGATTTAAGTCCAAATAATATGAATCAAGCTCGTCAAAATCTTGCATTATTAGGTTTTGATTCTGGTCAATTAACAGAAATACCATCATTGCAACAACCTCAAAGTAAATTTAGAAATCCATTATATACAGATAAATATAAAAAATTAATTGAAGTAGCTGAAAATGAAGGAATTATATCTGATGATTACGCAGAAATGGATACAAAATTAGAAAATGATGATTCAAGTGTAGGGTTGCCTAATAATAGAAATGAAGGATTTGAAAAAATATATGGATGGTTAAAAGGTATAAGAGCGTATCAAAAACCATTAGATAATATATCTGAAACCTCATCTAAAAAAATACTTGATGAATGGAAAAAAGTAGACCCCGATACAAATTTAGAATCTATTGATTCTGTAGAAAAAATGTTAGATACCGAATCATTAAAAATGACTGAAGAATTTGAAAAAAACTTTCCTACTATAATAGCACAGTTAAAAGGTGTGGATGAATTAAACATTATAGAAGATGGAACTGGTAAAGAATCTAAATTAAAAACACCAGAGCATGTAATGCTTAGTGGTGAAATTCAAAAATTAGCAAGAGAAGGTAAATTAGATTGGTTAGAATCTGAAGGTCAAGAAGCAGTAGAAAAATTACAAAAATCTTTTGATGGATTAAATGCAATTATAAAAACATCTTTTGATATTGACCAAATAAAAGTAAATGAATCGCCAAGTGAAAATTCAAAAACAATTTCTACTGAAGAAAATGTTAGAAAAATATATGAAACAATTACTAGAGAAGAATCTAAAATAGATAATTTATATGCAGATAAAAGTTCTATGTCTTCTAAATTTAGTTTTACTGATAACTTTAACGATTATAGATATGCTGTCCAAAGAAATTATGCAATAAGAACCGCTCAAGGAATAACAGATATATTTAAACCTTCATATGATAAAGCAGAAAGAGATACTTTAATAAGATATATGAAAGATTCTGGATTGATTACTTTTGATGGGCCTACTTCTAACCCATTACTTGTTAATAATGTAGACCAAGTAAAATTTAAAGAATCTGGCGACGCTGAAAAAGATGGAGAAAGAAAAAGATTTTTAGGTAGAGTACTTGCTATACAATCTGTTGTAGGTAATTATAATAGAACAAATATAAATGTAGAAAATGTTGATGGTTCTAAAATAGATACATTAAGAACTAAGTTATCAGAGTTAGGATATAATGAATCTAGAATGCCTTTATGGATGCATAAACATATTATGGATTTTGCATTTAGAGAAAAAATAGAAGGCACTAAATTAGAATTAGCAGATGTAGATGGCATTATGTCTTTGTCTTCTTTAGGTATGGCTTCTGTTGGTGTTGATGTTTCTGGACAAAAAACATCTGGATTTTCATTAAAGTTAATTGACACTACTATATTAAACGAAGGTTCTACTTTGGTAAGTGGAATGTCGGAAGCAGATATAATTAGTTACAATGATAGAGTAAGACAAATAGAAGAAAGGTCAAATGGATTAGTTACGATTGAAACTGACCCTGTATTAGTTACTGATATGTCTATGTTAAAAATAATGGTAGACTCTTTAAACCCTGAAACATATGGTAACACTCCTGATGCAAGTTCATCTGCTAAAGGAACATTAATGGAATTTATTAATTTAGTAGGAACTTCTAATATACCAGGTTCTAAGAAGTTTCAAGACCAATTAGGTAGGTTTATAGAAGAGAATGGACCTGAAGCAGAAACAAGAGCTTTGAGATGGTTAAATGAAGCAGGTTTAGTAAAACTTAAAGAAGGTGAAAGAAAATTTGAAATAGACTTAAAAGATTTTAATGACCAAGTAGCATTAAGATTAGGAAAAAGAATTGATAGATATGGAGTAACGCCAGAATATGCTGAAAGAATATATCAAACATTAGAAAAAAATTCTAGAGATAGACAAATGCTAGATTCTGGTGAAGGTGATTATGTAAAAACTATAACTATGCAAGAGTTTTTTCAAAGATATAGAGTAAATGGAAAAGTTGCTACTCCTGCTAATATACAAGAAGAAACAATAAATAAAATATTATTTGATTCATGGGAAGGTAGAAAAGTACCAAAAGCAGAAGTAATACAAAATTTATTTGATAAACTATATGTTCAAAATGGTGACAAATCTGATTGGGTAAAATTTTCTGATTTATCAAATCCAAAGCAACAAAAAATGAAAGCATCAATGCATAAAGATTTTATAGCATTAATTGGTGGAAGATTAAATCAAAAAACTCAAAATGTAGTAGAATTTAAAAATGGAAAATTAAGAGCAGGGAAAGAAGTAAAACAATCTACAAGATATGATTTGTTATTAGATGAATTAGGTATAGAACATTATAATATAGACCCTTTTATTACTACATATATTTTTTCTCCTAATGGTAGAAGGATTCAAAGAAAAAGAGTAAATGTTTTTGGGGAGACAACTAATCTCCCAAAATTTAATCAAGATTTAATTAAATCATTAAGACAAGATTTTGATTCTAATTTAAATATAGCAACAGAAATTGAAGGAAAAGATATAAGAGGTCCTTTTGGAGAAACTGGATTAGCCTCTATGAGACTTGCTCCTAATATGAGTCCTATTGCTATACCATTTGAACAATTAAAAAATATAAAAAATAAATTTGATGATTTTGCTAAGTTATATACTTCTGATGAAAGTTTGTTAAAACAAGAACAAAAAAATGTTATAACAGATATACAAGAATCATTACAAAAATCAGAAGATAATGGTAGATTAGCACCTACTGCTGATTATTCAGCTGCTTTAAGAAGGTTAATGTTGCAAGATATGCTTGTAGGAGCTGATGGAGATAAACTATTTATAGATTTTGTAAATGGAGATGTTTCTAGTATTGATAAATTATTTGGAAGAACAAAATTATATGATACTAAAAAGTTTGTAACATATGATTCTGAATTTATTTTAGATGTTGCTGATAGTTTTAAATCTATAGGAGATAAACCAACTGAAAAAGTATTAAGAGATAGATTAAGAAAAAATAACTTTGGTGTTGTAGTTTGGAATGATGAGCAAACTGCTGACGTTAGAACAGAAGTTGAGCAATACATAAAAGACAATAATATAGATTTTAATCTAGATTCAATATTAGGAGAAGCTCACAAAGATGTAAGTGGTTTTGATAGTATTGCTTATATAAGTAAAGATACTTTAAAGTTTTTTCACACTATGATGGGACATAATCCAAATTCTCCAAATCCTATTAAACCAGTTATATCATCAGGCGGAGCAAACTCACCTCTTCTTATGGGTAAAACATTATTTGTTTATTCAAAAGATTTAGATGGGTTTTTTAATAATCAAAATAATAGAGATGTAGATATTATTCTTTCTTCTAGTGGAGCAAAAGCATTAAACGCAAATATTAAAACAGATAGCAAAGGAAAATCATTTGATAATTCACTTATAAATAATGTTGAATGGGGTGAGTTAAATAGTTTTAAAATTTCAGGAAATCATTTAAGAAGAATATCTTTAGACTCTATTGGTATAAAACCAGAAAAAGATGTAATAAAAAGCACTGGTAAAATTTCTCCAGCTGATATGAATTATGCTGATAATGTTGAATCAGGTAAATATTTTAACGATGAGATAGCATCCCCATTAAATAAATCATTAAAAAATGCTCAAGAACAAATAAAAAATCCAATATCTACTAGGCAATGGATAAGAGACCAATTTGGAGATGAATCATTAATATCTATGGTAGATGGAAGTGAATCATTAAATAGTTTAAATGGATTAGGTTTTTTTGCAGGTCTTACAAGAGATGCTAATCCTATGAGTTATAGTGAATCAATGGTTAAAAATAAAATATATGGAGCATACATAGACCCATTAATTAATAATAAAAGGTCAGTAACAAATCAATTTAACCAATTAGATTCTGAAAGATATGGTGGGCAAGCATCATTAATACAAGCTCCTATAAACTATTCACACAATAAAGCAAGATTAAAGCCTACACTTGTTGATGGAGAAGGTAAAATGTCTAGTAGAGGAGAAGTTGTATTACCTAACATAGAAAAAAAACAAAAAATAGCTAAACTAATTAGTCAAGGTTATCAATTAAAAATTGTTGAAAATGATAAAATACATGACCCATCAAAATTATTTAAAGAATTAAAAGAAGATTGGGATATAAATTTAGACCTTGATATTGAATTGGGCGATTTGCACGATTTAGTACAAACTTTAGGCGTAGAAAATAATAGACCTAATCTACAATTAGGAATTATTGTAAGAAGAAATCCAAGAACAAGGCCAAATGATTTATCACTTATGGGATTAAAAGGATTCTTAGATGAAACATATGGTAATTCTATGATGATAAACAGTTTAGATGTTGTTAATATTTTTGAAGGTGATTATGACGCTGATAAAGCAGATTACTTTTTTGCTCAAAAACAAAATATGTATGAACATATTCAAAGGACATCTCAAGCTTTTGTACAAGGGATAGACCCTACTAAGTTTATGAAAAATTCTGATTTTACTTTTACTACTAATACAACACTTGAAAATGATGCAGTCGAAAAAATGGCTGCTGATTTAGACCTTTATAAATCTTCAATTGGATTAGTTCAAAAAGTTCCAAGAATGTTAAACTATTTAGCAAATTTAGGACAAGATGTTCCAGTAGAAATAATAGATGGTAAAAAAGTTGCTACCCAAAAATCTATGGTAGGTGAAGAAAATTCTAAAATATTATATGAAGGACTTACTGAAAAAGGGCAAGATTATAAAATTGTAATGGATTACGACAATTTAGATTTTTATTTAAGGTCTGCTCTTGAAACTCAATATATAATAGATGGTAAGGGTGATTTAAATGAAAACATAGCATCTGATATATTTTCTTGGAGAGATGATTTTTTATTCCCAAGACATGATAAATCTAAATCATCTAGTCAATTAAGAGCAATGAATGAAGTTGATAGAATTGGATTTCATCAACAAATGTCTAAAGATGGAAGCAATAGAAAAGGTGAAAGAGTAAGGATATTTAAAAAGTTAACAAAACAAGATGATGGAGCTTATGCTGATATAGAAGACGTAGGTAATTTAGATAAAGCAATAATTAGAGAATTGCTATCTGAATATGGTAAGATGTTACAAGTAACTGGAAATACTGCTTATGAAAATAGTGGTGAACAAAAAAGAGTTACATACGAAGATATTATGAGTGCTTCTGATAGGTTTTTTAAGTTTAATCAAAATTTAAGAAAATCATTATATTATAGACTTAGAAATAAATATCAAAACATGAAAAGAGATAATGAAGGAAAGCCAATAAGTAAAGAGCAATGGAAAGATAGTAAAGAATTTCAAGATTTATTTGGAGTTAAAACAGAAACAGCAACAAAAGGTAAAAAATCTTTTAGTTGGCAAGTTTCTAAAAATGAAAGAATGTTTAATAATTCTATTACTGCAAATGCAGAAGAGTTTGCTTCTGGTCAAAGAGGTTCTCCTATTGAAAGAACATTGCACAAATTATGGGATGCTAATTTATTTGAAGAATCAAGAGTAGAAACACTTACAGGACAAACAAAAGAAGCAATGAATAATTGGTATGATGAATTTGTGTTTGATACTAGAATGTCTGAAAATAATTTAAAAGAATCATCTAATATGTTAAAGTCAAATGTTTTAAAAACCACATTTGATATAAATGGAAAAATTAATTTAATAAAATCGCTTAATAAAAAAATCATGCAAATTAAGTTTAATAAAACTTTAAGGTGGGATAGAAGAAAAAAAGCGATGGATACAATTAATGATTTAAAAGAAGAAGTACAAAAAGAAGTAAAAGATTTTTTAAGTAAAAATTATTTTAAAACTATGTCTAGTAAAGATTTAGATAATATAGAATTTGTCGATGTTAATACTTCGAACATGAAAAAAGGAGCTATTTATTATTCTACATTAGAACAAATAAAAAGATTTATGCCTTTAATTAATGGTACTGATGGATTTGGATTAAACGAATCTGCTATTAATGATATTAAACAAATTAAAGATTACAGAAGATTGTTTTATGGTAATCAAGACAGGTTGGGTGAAATATATAAATATGGAGCTAAACAATCACTAAGTCCTGAACAACAAAAATTGCTAGAACAATTTCCAGACCAAAACACTTACACAGATATAGAAACTTCATTACTTTTTAGAGGTGTAAACAAACATGGGTTAAAATTTCTTTGGGGATTTATGCAACCTTCTTTAAACAAAAAATCTATAGGTATTTTTGAAGGTAATCCTATTGCTGTTCCTTTTGAAGCTAAAGAAGGCTATGACCCATCTAGTAGATATAGAAGAGGATTAAATTTCTTAACTCAATTAGCAATGAGAGATTCTTTATCTGGTGAAACATTAAATTATCAAATGAAAGGATTAGCTAAAACAGCTCTTGCGTATATACAAACTACTGAAGCTCAATTTGAAAGATTTTTTAATAAAAGATTTGATATGAAAAATTTAATATCAGATAATTTAGGAGATGCTTATTTGTTTGGAGATAAAGCACAAAAGAAATTAGTTTACGATGCAATAAAACTTCCTAATTTTCATAAAGACTTTGAACAAAGGTTTGGAGATTTTGGTACAATACAATGGACAGGAACTGGAGAAAGAATTAAAAATGGATTTGGTTTATTTAATGACCACTTATTTAATTTTTATAGAGATATAATGTCAGCAGCAGGTAAAGAAAAAGAATTTGATACATACTTAGACGAAATGAGTAATTTACAAGATTTAATGATGAGCAATAATGTTCTTAGTCCTATTGCATATGTACACGCTAGAAATAAAATGGATGTTGATATTAGAAACATTGCTCAAAAAACTCTTGGGCAAGCATTAAGACAGGGTAATTTATCTACAGAAGTATCTAATAAACTTCAAGGTAATCCTGTATTTGCTTTAATGGGTGGGGATACTTTCTTTAAAAATTTAAACTTAGAAAGACCTGCAAAAACAGGAACAGACAGTTTAAAAGAAGTTTATGCTAAAGCTAAAGCAGTAGAAAATGTTAAAAACGATTTACCTATTGATGAAACTAGTGAAGAAAGATTTAGAAAAATGAAAGACGAAATGATAGAAATAGAAAAGTGTTATACCTAATGGCTAGTATTAATTGTAAAATAATAAATCCGAATTATAAAAAATTATTAAATGGTATAGATTCTTGGGCGCAATCAAAAGCAACTAGAAAGAATCTTAACAATCCATATGAAGCAGCTTTTAGAATGGTTTATAATAATTTTGAATTAGATTTAGATACGTTAAAATACGATAATGAACGGCAAGTATTAACTGAAGGAAGAGCTAATGGGTTTATAAAACAATTAGATAAACTTAATGATATGGTAGATTCTGGTAAAATAGATGGTGAGTATGCTCAATTTTTTTATCAATCTTCTCATTACGGAACTAAAGACCCTGTTATTGGTAGTTATTTAAAAGAAATGCAAAACTCTAGTTTTTTCTTTAGGAAAAATGAATTAAGAGATAGAAATAGATTTAAAGAAATAATTCAATCTTTGCAAAAAGACGCTGGTATTAATAGTATGCTTGGAAAATTAAAGTATAATCAAGCACAAAGAAAATTAACTAAACTAGATAATGATTTAATTAAAGCAATTAACAATGGTGATGATACAAAAGTATCTGAATTACAAAGAGAAATAAATGTTTTAACTACTGATGGTGAATTAAAATCTTTTGGCGATTTTATGGATGTTGTAGAAAGAGGATTAAAAGAGGCATCACAAGCAAAATATCTTCTTATAAAAGAAAAAGCAAAAAACGGTGATAAAAAAAGTGAAAAACTTTTAAAAAATATTGATGACGGAAAAGCTAGAGTAAGAC
>Ga0208669_1000335_pt1 | contig 19012 bp, 27 predicted proteins | sample 21_taG_FD_184095 | JGI IMG/M metagenome (GOLD analysis project Ga0208669, IMG submission 184095) | Marine viral communities from the Subarctic Pacific Ocean - 21_ETSP_OMZ_AT15319 metaG (SPAdes) (version 2) | ecosystem: Environmental > Aquatic > Marine > Oceanic | place: Pacific Ocean | collected...
GTCGTTTGTACATTTTTATAACTCAAAAGTAAAAGGGAACCATGCCACTATATAAATGCAAGTGCAACAAAACCACAATAGAAGTAAAAAGCGCAACCATAAGAATCATAGCAGGGCTAGGCGCTGTACACGATGTTAAGTGTGCTGAGTGTGGCGAATACATGGAGCTAGCAAAACCGAAAAGCGGATGCGCTGGATTTACTTCTAATAAATACGGACAACTATGACAAACAAACAACAAGAAATCCACGACCAGCGAGTGCTACAATACGGAGCGCACAGAGATCTAACTCCAGGGGTGCAAAGCCTTCTTTATACACTAGCCTGCGTTGAAGCTGAGGAGCAACAACTGCAAGAATTTTGCGATAACAACGGCACTTGCTACCAGGTAACAGGAAAAAGCGGAGATGTATATTCTAGGATGCGCCCAGAGTGGCAACAACTAAAAGAGGCTAGAATGAGAAAGCAAGCAATTATTGCAAGGCTAGAGAGTTGGATAGGAGAAGCTGAGACAAATGATGATGAGCTTACTGAGTTTTTGAAATGATAGAGCTGCACAACATAGATTGTATCGAGTACTTAAAGACGTTAGAAGATAACGCCTTTGATTTAGCTATTGTAGACCCTCCTTATGGTTTAGGTAAAAAACCTACAACTGGAGGTGGTGGAAAAAATACACAATCTGAAAAATGGGATTACAAATGGGATAACGCAATTCCAACAGATGAATATTTTATTGAATTAAAAAGAGTATCAAAAAATCAGATAGTATGGGGTGGGAATTATTTCCCTTTTTTATGGGATAAAAGTTGTAGAGGTTTAATAACTTGGGATAAGATGGTTTACATTCCTTCTATGAGCCAGGTTGAGTATGCTTGGTATTCTTTAGATAAATTACCTCAGTTAGTAAAAATAAATAACAATGATAGTAATAGACAACATCCTACACAAAAACCTGTTAAACTTTACGAATGGCTACTTATGAACTACGCAAAAGAGGGCGATAAGATTTTAGATACTCATTTAGGTAGTGGCTCCATTGCTATTGCTTGTCATAACTTAGGTTTTGATTTAGTAGGGTGTGAATTAGATAAGGAATACTATAACGCAGCTTGTAAGCGCCTAAAACAGCATCAGGCACAACTAACAATGTTTTGAGCTACTACTACGACGAACAGGCAGCGGAGCGCTGTGTAATTTTCATCGAAAGATTCTGCACCCATGTCAAAGGGGAATTAGCCGGCAAACCCTTTATTTTAGAGGAGTGGCAGAAGGCTGATATAATACGCCCTCTATTCGGCTGGAAACGTGAGGCCGATGGATTAAGAAAATACCGCACTTGTTATGTAGAGATTCCAAGAAAGAACGGTAAGAGTAACCTAGCAGCAGCTATAGCCTTGTATTTATTGTTTGCAGACGGCGAGCCTGGAGCTGAGATAATAAGCGCAGCAGGTGATCGCGGCCAAGCAAATATTGTCTTTCAAATTGCAAAGGAGATGATAAATAACAATAAGCACTTGAGAGCTAGGGCTAAGGTGCTTAGGAATATTGTAGAGCATAAAGGGAGCTGGTACAAGTCAATAAGTGCAGAGGCATATACAAAGCACGGCCTCAATTGTCATGGAATCATCTTTGACGAATTACATACGCAACAATCGAGAGAATTATTTGATGTTCTCTCGACTTCCGTAGGAGCTAGAAGGCAGCCAGTTATAATTAGCCTAACTACAGCAGGCCATGACCGTTCAAGTATTTGCTACGAAATGCACGAGTACAGCGAGGCAATAATTAACGGAACTATAGTTGATGAAACATTTTTGCCTGTGCTTTACAAAGCTGATGCAGATGATGAGTGGACAAATCCTGAAACGTGGAAAAAAGCGAACCCCGGTTACGGAACAATTTGCAATGAAGCATACTTTGAAGATGCGGTAAAAAAAGCTAAGAGTAACCCTAGCATGATTAATAGTTTTCTCAGGCTGCACCTTAATATATGGACTAGCGCAGAGACAGCATGGATTCCAGATGACATATACATGAAAGGAGCTAAAGAGATACCATACGACAGGTTGCCATCACTACCCTGTTATGGTGGTCTTGATTTGGCAAGTACACAGGATCTCACTGCCTTTGCTTTAATATTCAGAGATGATGAAAATGAGTGTTTCTATTTAATGTGCCATCAGTTTGTAAATTCAGAAAAGGCACACAGCAAAAAACTTTCAGCAGGTGTTGACTATATACAATATGCAAGAGATGGAGATATTACAATTACTCCTGGCAATGTAACAGACTACAGAATTGTGAAGCAATACATACTTGATTGCTGTGAGAAATACGATGTACGGGAGATTGGATATGACCCTAAGTTTTCCACGTACATAGTATCTGAGCTTATAGAAAATGACATAGAGATGCAACCTATGGCTCAAAACATTACAAGCATGAACGGCCCAACTAAAGAGATGGAAATGGAAATAATGAAGGGCAACGTAATACATGGCGGTAATAAATGCCTACGCTGGCAGTTTGGGTGCGCTATTATCTACACAGACAACAACGAAAACAAGAGAGTTATAAAAGAGCAGAAAGAAAACAAAAAAGTTGATGGAGTGATTGCCAGTATTATAGCCTTAAACAGCTACGTACAGAACCGCATCGATGGAGATGATGATATTATATTAGATATTTTAACACTTTAAATTTGGAACTTTGATATATTTATGTTATAATACGCGCGCATGAGTACCCTAGCAGAAAGAATTAGAGGCTTATTCCGTTACCGTGTAGGAAAATACGACAGCAACACAGTTGCACAAAACGTTGGTTTATTCCCTATGACTAAAAGCGGAGCTTCTATAAACGAAAATAGCGCGCTAGCTATTTCAACAGTTTACGCGTGTGTTTACAAGATAGCCTCAACGATAGCTGCACTAGGTCTAGAGATCTACGTAAAAAACGGCAAAAGAGTAGAGATTGCTAACGTACACCCAACACGCAACCTAGTAACTGAAACGCCAAACGAACACCAAACGAGCTATGAATTTTGGGAAACCATTATTGCATCAGCCGTTTTACACGGTGTAGGTTATGCTATTATTGAGCGCGACGAGAGAGAGTACGCCAAATCTATTTTATGGGTTCACAATACTGATGTTGAGCTAAAAGAGATAAAAGGCGAGCGCATATACGTAGTCAAAGATTACGGTGTGGTAAGACCTGAGAACATGCTAACCATTTGCAACCTGTTCCGCATGAGCCCAATTAGATTGCACCGTGAGAATCTAGGACTAGCTAAAAGCGCGCAGGATTTTGGAAGCGAATACTTCGGCCAAAGTGGACAGATGACTGGTGTGCTAACATCAGACCAGCCACTAAAGAAAGAGCAAATGGATATGATTCAAGGCTCTTGGAATAATGGCGCAGCTAACGCAGGCACAAAGTTAATGCCGTTTGGTTTTAAATATCAGCGTATTTCTATTGCACCAGATGAAGCTCAGTTTATAGAAACTAGACAATTCCAAGCGCAGGAGATTTGCAGAATTTTTAGCGTTCCTGCTGCATTAGTTCAGCTACCAGGTCAGACAACATACAACAATGTTGAGCAACAGAATTTAATGTTTGCTAGGCATACTATACAGCCATGGGCTAAGAGAATACAGCAAGAGATTGATAAGAAGCTAATACCTAGCTTTGACCGCCCTGCTGTTTATTCTCGTTTCAATTTAAACGATTTATACCGCGGTGATATGGATGCACGTGCAGGCTTCTTTACTCAGATGCTGCAAAGCGGTGTGATGTCAATTAACGAGGTTAGAGCTGAGGAAGATAAAAACCCTATCGACGGTGGTGATGTACACCTAGTGCAGGTTAATCAAATTGCCTTAGATAAGATACAGGACTACAGCGATAACATAAGCAACAATAACAATGGAAGAGAAGAACCAACAGAAGAAACAGGAGAATAGAGAAGAGTTAGAGACTCGCGCTCACTATGCTGTTTCCAATAACACACTAGAGGTTAGGTCTGATAGTGATGAGATGGTGATTGAGGGATATGCTGCATTATATGATAATGAAACTAACATAGGCCCATTTAGAGAAACTATAAGCCGCGGAGCATTTGACGATGTACTAGAAAACGATGTGCGCGCTCTTATGAATCACGATCCTAACTATGTTCTAGGCAGAAGTGGAGCAGGCACACTAGAGTTGGAGGTAGATGAGAAAGGCCTTAAATACCGTGTCAAACTAGGAGAGCAACAATACGCAAAAGATTTATATGAGAGCGTAAAGCGTGGGGATATATCACAAAGCTCTTTCGCTTTTACTATTGCAGAGCAGAGCTGGAACGAAAAAAGAACGGTAAGAAGTATTGACAAGGTAGCAACATTATTAGATGTTAGCCCTGTAACGTACCCAGCTTACCCAGATACTCACGGACTACAGGCACGAAATGAGGAGCCTGCTTCGTCAGTTAATGAAGACGTAGTTGAAGAATCAACAAACGACGAAATAAAAGAAGTTAGAAAAACAAAAACTAAAAAACAAAGCAAAATGAACTTGAAAGAGTTAAACGAGCTACGCGGAAAGTTTTACAATGAGCATGTATCAATGGTTGAGAATGCTGAGAGTGAAGGCCGTGAGCTAACAAATGAAGAGGAAACAAGAGCCGACTACCTAGAGGGAGAAGTTGAGCGCCTTGATAACAAAATTAAGCGTAGAAAAGCGCACGAGGATATGATTGCACGTAGCGCACAGATGGGCGGTTCATCAGTATCAGAAGCTAAAGAGATTGACAAAGTTAACCGTAACTTCTCTCTATCTCGTGCTATCCAAGCTGCTAGCTTCGGAAAGTCGCTAGAAGGCGCTGAGGCAGAGTGGGCGCAAGAGGCTGCTAAAGAGTACGGCTCTAGAGGTCTACAGATGAGCGGACAAATCGGAATCCCATCAAGCGCTCTTTACCGTGCAGGTGGTGCAGACAACTTCCAGGCAGGTTCTGGAGATGGTTCTGGATATGTAGCTACTACAGTTCCTGGTCTTATCGAGGCACTACGCGCTCCAACTATGGCTGAGAGAGTAGGTGTTACTACTATCAATAACGCTACAGGCAATCTTAAGTTCCCTAGAGTATCAGCTAAAGCTGTAGGTACTGAAAAAACAGAAATTGCAGCAGATGCAGCATCAGGAATGGAGCTTGATGAGCTTACACTTTCTCCAACGCGTGTAGCTAACCGCACTAAGTTCTCTAAGCAGTTAATTCTACAGGGAGGAGCTGGAATTGATAGCATGATTGCAGCAGAGCTAGCAGCAGGTATCAACGAAACTATTGACAAGGATGTATTTGCTAAGGCAGTAGCTGGAGCAGGATACCAAGGTAACTTATCTCACGGCTCTATTGCAGCTTCTCACATCTTTGATGCACAGAAAGCAGTACTAGCAGCAGGAGGCGATTTATCTCGTGGTCAGTTTGTACTTTCTCCATCAGCTATGAGCATCTTAAAAGGTGAGGCAGCAGTTGCATCAATTAGCGCTCTTGTTAATGATAACAAAGTTGACGGCTATATGACGCACTACACACCTAATCTAGTAGATAGCACTTCAAACGAGGGAGATTTACTGTTCGGTGATTTCGCAAAAGGCATGGTTCTCGCCTTCTTTGGAGGTGTAGACATCTTAGTTGATCCTTACAGCAATGCAGGAACAGCACAGATTGCACTTCACGTTAATAAGTTCTACGATGCAGACGTTCGCCAAGCAGGCGCGTTAGCTCGTATCAAGGACTTCGTAGCGTAAGAGTTAGAATATAAATGAAAGGGGGCGGGTATTGCGCCTGCCCCTTTTTTATACTAAATAGATGAAATTAGAAATAACAACACAGCCAACAGGCACAGACATACTTCCGCTATCTACAGCAAAGGAGTTTTTGCGAGTGGATCACAGCGACGAGGACACGACTATTACCGCGCTAATTAACGCAGCTGTTCAGCATTGCCAGGATTACACTAACAGGCATTTTGTTGCTTCTAATTTTACACTAAGCCTAGATGCGTTTTACAATTGTGAGTTTTCTACTTCACCAATTAACACGATTACAGGCGTAACATATAAAGACGTAGCAAACGCTACGCAGACATTAGCGACTTCAAAGTATTGGTACGATACAAAGCGCGAGCCAGGCCGTATAAACTTTGATAGTCCGCCTGATACATACGATGATGACTTTAATACAGTTACTATCTCAGGCACTTTAGGAGCTGCCCCAGCTCAACCTGTTGTACACGCTATTAAAATGCTAGTAGCACACTACTACGAGAACAGGCGCGCAGTAATTACAGGAACAACTACAGTAGAAATACCTCTAGGAGTAGCTGCACTATTAAACCCATATAGAGTAATAACTACTAAATGAACATAGGCGGTTTAGATAGAAGGATAAAAATCCAAAACCCTGCAAAACAGGTGAACTCTTATGGTGAGCGCATGATTAGTTGGAATGACTATGCAGAAGTGTGGGCGCAGATAGAGCGCAAGCCTGCTGCTGTAGAGCAGAATAGTGGTGAGCAAATAGTAAGCGTAAACAAAGTAGTGTTTAACATACGCTATAGCTCTACTACAAAGAATATAAATGCAAGCTATAGGGTTAACTATGACAGCAAAAACTATAGTATCTTAGGAGTACACGAGGTAGGCAGGCAAGATCGCATCCGTTTAATTACTGAAATTATTGAGTAATGAGTAAATTTCAAGTAGGAAGCAGAACTAGAGCGCAACACAAGCAATCAGTTTCAGTTACTGGAGTTGATAAAATTAATAAGAAACTTGAGGAGCTTTCAAGGTGGAGTATAAAAGCACACGATAAATTTGTAGATTTAAACACAAGGGTAGGTGAAGTGTATGCTAATTATTTAAGGGCTAATATAAAAGATTACGACAAAAATATTTCTTTTAGGGGTAAGGTTGTAAGACCTGGTCAATTACGCAAATCAGCTGGAACGTGGCAGCCTGACAAGCACGGTAGTAAAGTAATGGCAGGCCCACGAACAAACAATATTTTACCCAGAAAAACGCGTTGGACAGCTGATGGCTTCTATGCTCACATAGTAGAAAAAGGAGATTTCGGGCCAAGATTTGGCGGTAAGCATCGTACTCAAAACACAGGAGTATTTTCAAGAGGTCAAAAGGCAACGCAAAATAGGTCTAAAAAGCTGCAAGTAGTTTTATTAAAAAAAGAGTTTAGCAGATACGCAAAATCGTTATGATAGTAGGTAAAGCAATATATAATATACTTAGCAACACAACCGCAGTAACTGATATTGTTACAACTAAGATTTACCCAGAGATAGCGCCGCAAAATGAAACGCAGCCTTACTTGGTTTATTCAGTTGTAAGCAATAGCCCAAGCAACACAAAAGAAGACAACGGCGAAATTGATGAGGCGGCAGTAGAGGTGTACTGCTTTAACACAAAATATTCTACGGCAATAGATTTAGGCGTGGCGGTAAGAGCTGCGTTAGAGAGGAAGAACGGAAACTTCGGAGGAGTACAGATACAGTCTATTAATTACACTAATGAACAAATGGATGTAAACCCTGAGCGTAGTATCTGGGTAGCAATTCAAGATTATACAATAAGAATTAAAAATTAAATTCATGCAACCAATTTTAGACAACTGGGAAACTGTACTGCTAGCGCTTTTAGTATTTGCTAGAGTCGTAGCATCACTTTACCCAACAGATACACCAGCATTAAAAATATTCGGCTGGATAGACTCGTTTATTACTTTACTAGTAGGCGGCGATAAAAGAAAAAACAAAAACAACTAATAACAAAAACAAAAAAAAATGGCACAAACGACAGGCATAATTAATGGCTCGGATTTAAGAATCATGGTTGCTGCTGAGGGCGGCACTGAGCTACAAATTGACAATCTTACTGACTGCTCAATTTCTATTACGAACGAAATGAAGGACTCGACCGTGAAAGCTAACGCGGGCTATCGAGCTTTGCTTCCAGGCATGACTTCTGCAACTATGAGTTTCTCAGCTATGTATGCTACTGACTCAGCAGCTAACACAGGCTACGAGGCAATGAATGGTTTTCTGCTTAATAAAACAAAATGCGACTTTAAATTTACGCATATAATTGGGCAAGCAGCAGCAGAGAATGCAGATGATTACCGTTACCAGGTTAAGGGCTACATTGAGAGCTTAGAGCTTTCAGGGTCGACTGAGGATAATTCTACATATACCTGCACTATTCAGGTAGTAGAAACTATTGTTAGGCAGGTGATTTCATAACAATGACTAACGTAACTATAGGAGGCAAGACATACCCGCTAAAGGCTACTATGAGAGCATGGCGAGCATTTGAGAAAAGCACTGGAGTGAAAGTGAATGATGTCGACAATAAGGATATCACACTAATCCCAGAGCTAGTTTATTACTTCGTGAAGGATGGATGTGCGGCGCAGGGGATGAAGTTTACTATGGACGTTGAAGAGTGGCTTGGACAAATTGAGGTTACAGACCTTGAAACTATAGCCGCTGTTCTTGTTGAAGTTATGGGCGCTAGCTCAGAAAAAAAAACGAAACTAGCAAAAGTGAACCACTAACGTGGAGCAGGGTAGAGGAGCTGGGGCTGGGCTTATTGGGTCTAGTCCCAGAGTCTCTATACAGTCTAACTTTTGAAGAGTTTGGTAATGCGGTTAAAGGAAAGCGCGAGGTAATAGACGCGGCTGAACGTACCAACTGGGAACGTACACGCTGGCAGACTGCGCTACTTTTAAACGTACACACAAAGAAAGGCAGCAAGTTAAAGCCCTTAGATTTAGCTGTATTTCCTTGGGAAGAAAAGGCAGAAAAAAAGAAACCGCGTGTTGACGGTTTTGCACTATTAAGGGCAATGGCAAAAACAGAGTAGATGGCTAAGTTAGGGGATTTAATACTAAATATAGGTGCGAATACTAAGCAGCTAGACAAGAGTCTAGGCAAGGTGCGCCGTCAGATGAAAAGCTTTGGGCGTAACTTTAAAGCCCTAGGCCGTGATTTAACGCGCTCTGTTACTTTACCCCTAGCAGCTTTAGGCGCTGCGGCTATAAAAAGTGCAGTTGATCTTGAGAAGTTAGAAACTAGTTTTGTCAGCTTAACTGGCGGCACGCGTGAGGCGGCTGCTATGATGAAGCAACTAAATGACTTTACTGCTCAAACACCTTTCCAAATTGATGCGGTTGCTAACTCAGCCCGTCAGCTCATAGCTTCAGGAACTAAGATAAGCGAAGTAAACGACCAGCTACAATTTCTAGGCGATATAGCTGCAACTTCGGGCAGTGAGATAAATGAAATAGCTGCAATATTTGCCAAGGTAAATGCTAAGGGTAAAGTAGAACTAGAAAACCTAAACCAATTAGCGGAGCGTGGCATTCCTGTATTTAAAGCATTAAGCGACGCTACAGGATTACTGCCTAGTGAATTAGGTGCTGGGGCTGTTAGTGTCAAAGAATTCAATAAGGTACTAAAGAGCTTTGCAGAAGAAGGCGGCTTTGCTAACGGCGCAATGGAGCGCTTAAGCCAAACTGCTGCTGGTAAGTTTAGCACAGCCATAGACAATTTGAAGATAGCTGGGGCTGGACTAGTTGAAAGTTTAATGCCTATAATTAGCGATGTAATAGATGGTATTACTTCAATGGCTCAGAAGTTTGCTAAAAGTAGCCCAGAGTTTAAAAAGACTATATTAGTTATCGGCGGAGTGGTGGCTGCTATTGGGCCGCTTTTGGTTATTATTCCATCACTAGGTGCAGCTTTATCATTTTTAAGTGGGCCTATAGGTATTGCTGTTTTAGCTATTGGTGCGCTAAGTTTTGCTGTAGGGTCTGCTATGTTAGAGATGCGCAGCATGACAACGCAAGCGCAGAGCTTAGATGGCGCACTAGCAGCTGTAAATAAACAAGTGGCGCATGAATCTGCAGAGGCAAAGGTTCTTTTTGCGAGATTAAAGGACGTAAACCTAGCAGAAGACGACCGTAACGATGTAATACAAAGGTTACAAACTAACTACGGTGATTACCTAGGGAACCTAGACCTAAACAATGCGGCTTTAGAAGATATAGAGAAAGCAGAGCGTAAAGTAATAACAGCAATAGGCGATAGGGTAAGAGCGCAAGTATTAGCGGCTGCTCAAACTGAGGTAATTAATAAGCAGATCAAATTAGAAACCATGCTGCTTGAGGCAGAGCTTGCCGCCGTTGCTAAAGGGTTTGATGCTGGCGAGGTAGGGAAAAGAGTGGCATTCTTTAGGGAAAATATAGAATCAGCCATGGAGTTTGAAGACTTCGATATGATTGCTAACCTTAATTGGAAGTTTATACACGGCGGCGAGATTGATAAAGCGTTAGGCGATGAGATTCTAGGCAATTTCTCAGCACCGTTTTTAACTACTGGCCAAGAATTAATTAAAAGCACTACCGCGCTAAACAATCTAATTACAGTTATTGATAGAATTGAAAAGGTAACAGAACCTAGCGAGCTGCCAGCTAATATAGAGGACGTAAAAGATGAATTTGTTGAGCTAGAGAAAAGCGTACTAGGTAACGTAGAACCTCTTAAGCTGCTAACAAGGCCTTTAAATAAAGTAAAGAAAGATTTAGCGGGTGTAACTGCATCAGTCAGAATCATGAGCCCTGAGATAGGCTACAGTTTAGACCATGCTGCTAAGAATGCTGAGAATTTTGCTGAACGTGTAGAGCAAGCCATGGAGCAGGCAGCCGAAGCAATGGTAATTACTACGGCCACTATGATAGGCGCAGCTATAGCAACAAGAGAACCGCTAGAGGGTATGGGTGTTGCGCTGCTAGAAGTGTTTGCTAATTTAGCTGTCGAATTAGGTACGCTTGCTATTGGTTATGGAATAACTATTGAAGCAATAAAAGAAGCCCTAAGAGATTTAGGAGGCACGCCAGCACTTGTTGCTGGTATTGCTTTGGTTGCGCTAGGTGCAGGCTTAAAAGGGCGTATTGCAAAAGCAGCAGACAACGCAGGTATGCCAGCACTAGCTCAGGGTGGTCTAGCATACGGCCCTACGACAGCTATTGTAGGAGATAATAAAAACGCTGCAATTGATCCTGAGGTAATCGCGCCCCTCTCGAAGCTCCGTGATCTCATGGCTGGCTCAGGAACGCAGGTTTATGGTCGTATCTCAGGAGATGATATTTTAATAAGTAATGCACGTGCTATGCGTGATAGAAACAGAATGTAATGGCAGTAGTATATGCAAAGAGTGAATTTACTGACGAGAAAGGTACAGATTGGCTAGTTAAAATAGTTGACGGTACTATCAGCTCAGGCCATTTAAACTACGCATTTACATTAGGGCCTGACGGGTTCCGTTTATCATATGATTTCGATAACTTTGATAGGGCAAAACCTATTATAGGATCTCGCGTTAAGTTTACACTATTTCACAATGATAGTTTAGATACAGAATTTGACGCTTTGTATGCTGCTTTAGACTCAGCAGCGGAGGGAACATATAGAGTTGAGATATACCGCGACCAAGACGGGGTTAATGAAGCGTGGTGGGTAGGCGAAATACTGCCTGAGCAAGTTATAATCCCTGATGCGTTTCCAAACGCTCCTGTACAGATTACTGCCGTTGATGGTTTAGGTAATTTAAAAGGTATAGATTACAACAATGCAGGAAGCGCTTATACAGGTTCAGATAAAATAACAGGGCACATATATAAGTGCCTAACAAAGGTACACAGTGCTAACGCATCAGCTACAGGATTCTGGGCAGGGGGTGATGTACTTTGCGCATTTTTTGAGGATTTTATTGGTAAAGAATACAATACATATATTTCATCTGGTCAGAATCAGCAGCTAGACAATGCGAGAGTCCAGCACGATACGTTCTATAATTTAGATAAGGATGGAACTAAACAGTATTTTTCTGCATACGAGGTTTTAGAAAGTATATGCATAGCTTTTAACTCTTGCATCTTTATGGCTCAGGGCCGTTTCTGGTTTGTGCCTCTTGGAGCAATTCAAAACCATGCATCTAACGGTTTAGATATATACCACGAGATTAGAGGCGGTGGAGTTGTATCTTATAACACATCTGCAAACGTAACTTATAGCGCTGCATTTGGTAACAATAGTGCTGACTTTGAAAAACTCGCAGGATGGGAGCGCAGTAGCACACCAGCATTTAAAGAGGTTAAAAGAGTTAGAGACTACCAAGGTGATAAGCCTATTTTATACAGGAGTGAGTTAGCAGTAAACACATTAATTCAGGACAGTGATGCAGCAAGACCACAGGGGCAACAATTAATAGTCGCAGGTAGATTAAATTATTCAACTGACGGTATTAGTGGGTATACTGGAATCGATAGAGTAGCAAGAATTAAATTGTCTATAACCTTAAGGGTAGGTGATGCAAGTGGAACAGATAGATACTTAAAAAGAGGTGCTACATTTGTTCAAGACTATATGTCTAGTGTAGTAGTAGCTGGGGCAGGTCAGTATTTTGTAGAAAGCCCTGTTTATGAAGAAGCTACATGGGATGCTTCAAGTTCTAGCAGGTTAGAGATTGTTTGCGATCCGCTAAATATTGTAGAGGGCAACATGCTCCCTAATACAGCTTTCTCACCACCGTATCAAGGTAATTTATTTAGTTTTGCTACGCCAGCTATCGGGGCTGATGCTTCAGGATTACAGTTAGAGGTAGATATTGAGGGCGTAGACCATGAAGGAAATGTAGTTGCAGCATGGACTAACTCAGGTAATGCAACTTTTTACATTTCAGATGTGGGTGTGTGGGTGTATGATAATGACAACACTCAGGAGTTTGGTCAATATGATATCACAAGTTTTAACCCTGAAGATGCTAGATATAAATTAGGGCAAGGCACTACCTTAATAGGTGATAGAATAACAGACAGCGACCTAGGTACTATAACAATTAACAACGGTTCTGCGTATGTGTTATCGACTGAATGGTATAATTCACAAAGCGCAACAGCAGGATTTTCTATAAATGGTCTAGGAGTTAAAGAAAGATTATCGGCAAATAATAAAGCTAGAAGAACAGAGAGAGGCACGCTATACAATGTAGGATCTAAATTTTTACACCCTTACAGCGTATTAACTAACTCAGATGAAGGCTCTGTATTTTATCAAATTACAGGGCTAGACTTTGTGGCTTCAAGGTGTGAGTACGATATTGAGTGTATGTTTTTAAGCCGTGATACTACAGGTATTACAGTAGCTATAGATAATAAAAAACCTAGCAAAGGCCCATCATGGCCGACTATAGCTCTAGATTCTAGTAAAAACCCTACAGTACATGATGATACAATACTAGAGGCCAACAACACAAAATCTGGATTTTTAGAAACTGATACACACGGATTGACTCAGCTAAAAGTATCGACAGGCTCAGGAACTAATACTTTACTTTTACCCTCATCTTTACCAACGTCAGCTAATACAAATGCACTAGTTATAGCTCATAATGGAAGGGTAAATTTTGCTGCAAACGGTACAGCTGGGCAAGTTTTTACGATTCACAGCTCTGGTAATTTTCAAGAATGGGCAGACGCTCCAGGTGCAGGGTGGTTAGGTTCAACTACTCGAATTAAAATACTCCCTAGGGATTTTATTGCAAACGACGTAGGAAGGCCGTTAATGATAGAAGACGATAGTATAGGCTCAAACGAGTTATTTCTGCATTCGTTTAGTAGTTCGGATATGTTTGCTAGTATTCCTATTCCAACAGGCTACACAGCTACACATGTTAAAATATTTGGCAGCGATACTTCACAGGATTTCTATGTATATGAAGCTGACATTGACAGCAAAACGATAGCAATAAAAGGAACGGCTACATCAATAGGAACAGAAAAGGATATCACTGATGTGGCAAGCGATACAACAAACTATCTTATAATTAGAGTAACATCTGACGGCTCAACTGATGAGGTGCATGGTGGTTACGTTACAATAGCAGCATCATAATGGCACTAGAAAGCGCAAAATTTACAGCGATACACGATAAAAGAGGCAGTGATCTAACTGCTATGCAAAGCGCATTTGATAATGATAAGCATTTAGATATAATAGATTTCCCTGCTGAGGCTGCTATGTTATTCCAGATTAAAAAGATGCAGGAAGAGCTGGAGTATTTAAGAACAGAGATAGCTCTAAACAAAGCTAAAGTATCACTAGCAGGCCCTAGCACATCTATTTCATTTGGCGACCTTATTACTACTACCTCAAGAGGCAGAACAAACTACACAATAGTATTAACTGCTACAAAAAACGGGGTGAGCAAATCAACGACATTAACACTAACATGATGGAGAAAGTGCATATTTGGGGAATGAATCTACTATGGGGAGGCTGGAGCGCTGCAATGATTACAGAGTGCCTTAGCTTAGTTATTGGTGTAATAGGCGGTATTACTCTAATATGGCTAAACGTTGAAGGCATTATAACACACCGTAAAAACCGTGAAAAATGACTTGGCTCCCCTACATAGCAATTATAATTTTAAACATGGCTAACTGTCGTTATAAGCGCCTTAAATATGGTAGGTATGATATACATGACTTGATGTGTGTGCTAATTTCAATAACAGGGATATGCGTTACTTTGATTTAATGGAATTTGACAGCCCAGATTTACCAGGGTCGGGAGAATTTATGAGTCAAGATTTTCTTGATTTATTAGATAAGGCTAGAGAGCGTGCTGGGATTGCCTTTGTTATTACTTCGGGCTATAGAACTCACGAACACCAAGAAGCCATGAAGCGCAAAGGCTACAAGGTTAGCAAAGACAGCTCACACCGTTTAGGTTTAGCAGCAGATATTAAATGTACAAACAGCGCTAACCGTTTTAAGATAATAGAGGCGCTACTATATGTAGGGATCAACCGCATCGGCCTGGGTAAGACGTTTATACATGCAGACCTAGATAATAGAAAACACAAACCAATCGAAGTCATTTGGAATTATTAAAACAATGAAACTACCTAATTTTACCCTAGCACTAGCTAAGTTTGATATAACACAAATTTTTAAAGATAAGCGCCTAAAATGGAGCGCTAAACGTACTACATCGGGCCTGATTGTTATTACAGCATGCCAGCAAATAGTAGAAAATACCGCAACATGGGAAAACGTTCTACTGTGCTGCATAGGTATTTTACCGCTTTGCCTGTCGTTTTTTGAAAAAAAAGATGTAGATTGCAAATGCAAATGATTGAGTAGGCACAATTATTTTATTTATCTTGTTTGGAATCCCTCACCCTAATCGGTGGGGGTTTTTTCGTTATTGACAATAGTACGTTAATAAGTTATTTTGCAAGTGAGGCAATTTGTGTCCTATAATTGTCCTGTCACTAAAAAACAATGATATGACATTTTTACAAAACAACTACGAGCGCGAAGCAGCAGGCTCACAATACTTAAAGCTGCAACCAAATGAATCCGTAACTATTAGAGTAATATCTAAGGCTATAGAAGGTTTAGAAACTTGGATAGATAAAAAGCCTCTTAGATGGAAATTTGACGGTGAAATGCCAAAGGCAGCATACAAATCAGATGACCGTGCTAGGCCATTTGCAGCGTTTAATGTGTGGCATCATGAAGATGCTAAATTTAAGATTTACTGCTGTACTGCACGCTCTATTTTGCAAGAGCTAGTTAACCTATCAGAAGTCGAAGGCGATCCTATGCAATACGATTTAAAAATTACACGTAAAGGCGCAGGATTAGATACTAAATATTATGTACGTGTTGATAGTAAAGAGCCGCTAGATTTAGATATAATTGAGTTAGCGCAGAAGTTTAATGATAAGGTAGATTTAGAGCAGTTGTTTGTCGAGGGAGGTAATCCTTTTAACAGCTAGAAAATGAAGATCCACGATGTAACCCTATCATTTAGCTCGCTTAAGCAGTTTAGCCGTAGCCCAGCGCACTGGGTAGAGTACAAAAAAGAGAACAAAAAAAAGCCTTCCGCAGTGATGAGGAGAGGCACGTTAGCCCATCTTTTAGTGCTAGAGCCTGAGAAGCAAATTGATTTAAAAATAATAGACTGCAAAACAAAGGCAACTAAAGAATTTAAGAGCGCAGTTGAGCAATACGATAAGCCAAGGGAAACCAAAGTTTATACACGTAAAGAGTTTGACGAGGCTTTAAATTTAGCTGAGGCAGTAATGGCGCACCCGTTAGCTAATAAGCTAGTCTCTCAGGCTACAGAGGTAGAGAAGCACGTACATTTTAGAATAGATGGCGTAAACTTTCACGGGTACATAGACGTTCTAGGTCATGACTATATAGCAGATCTAAAAATTACAGATAACGAGCCAAAAAAGATACAAAGGTGGGTGCTGGATAATTTATATCATATGCAATTAGCTATGTATTCAAACGCGGCTTTTTTAACTCAGAATAATATTAGCCATTACTTAATCACATGTGATCCTAACGCGCCACACGGTGTAGTAGTTTATCAGATGAGTACAAAAATGCTAAATGACGGTTATAACTGCGCTAGGCTTGAAGTGCAAATGTTTAAAGAATGGTACAGAGGATGGAACGGTAAAACAATGCCTAAGTCATACGATTATTTAGAGCCTTTAAATGCTCCGATGATGTTAGACCTTCCAAACTGGTACAAATGATACAAGACGATTTGAAAGATTATATAAAAAAGCTGTACGGCAGCCAAAAGGCATGCGCGGACGCGTTAGGAGTCGATAGAAGGACGGTTCACCGTTGGATAAACGAGAACCCTAAAAGAATGATAAAGTACGTAGATACCATCGTTAAAACGTCTGATACAACAAAAATTCAGATAATAGGCGAGATACTATACCACGACGAGGAGATAAATGGCTAAACAATTTACAGGCGTATGGATACCAAAAGCTATCTACCAGGATGATAAACTAACTCCTACAGATAAGCTAATTCTAGCAGATATATTTAATTTATGTGCTGATGATGGCGAGTATTTTAAAACTAATGAAACCATCTCAAATGAAATTAACATATCTATTCCGTCTGTATCTAGGTCTATTAAAAAATTAACTAATCTAAACTATATAAAATGCGAGTTTAATGGCCGTGCGAGGCTAATCAAAATGATTAATACCCTAATCAAAATGATTAAGCAGCCTAATCAAATTGATAAAGCAGCCTCATCAAAAAGATTAGATAGTATACATAGTAGTAAACAACTTAAAAAACATTATAGTGAAGACCTGGTTTTTCCATACGATTCTGATGACTTTAAAAAGTGGTGGGATATATGGAAAGAGTATAGGCAAGAGCAACATGGATTTAAATACAAATCACAGAAATCAGAACAATTAAGACTAAAACAAATAGCTAAAGAAAGTAATTATGACGAACAAGAGACAATCAAAAGAATTGAAAACGCAATCGCTAACGGTTGGAAAGGCATCTACGCAATTAGAAAAGAAAAAACACGAGGTGCGCTTAATGCATCAGAAGCAATTGAATGGGCTAGTAAAAAATAGTAGGGAGATTACAAGAGGCTTATCTGTAGAAGATGCATTTGAAGACGGTTTAACGTTACAAACTGCAAACGCTATTAATGGCACTAATTGCAAGCTGCTACTATTAGGCGAGCTAGAAAGATTAGTAAGAGCCGTAAACGCTACTCGTAGCTTTCAAACGCAGGAAGATCTACAAGATGCCATAGATGATATAATTGAGCTATTTCCTAGCTTAAAAGTTGAAGAGATATTGATATGCTTTAAGCAAATAAGGCAAGGAAAATTTGAGTTATTTGGCAACCTTACTACAAATACACTTATAAAATGCTTGCATAAATACGAGGCTGATAACACTATCCCACTAAGAGAAAAGCAACATACTCATAACGATAAGCCACTACTGCCATATCACACAGGTATGATTGACTGGAAGGCTTTAGGTGATGCTATCATAGTAGAACAAACTCAGAAGTCCCTAGAAGAGCTAGGAGGCCACACACATTTAACAGAATCAGACTTTGAAGAAATTAAAAAAGCCCAAGAAGAGTATAAAACGGAAAACGCTGATTAAGAAGCTAGACGCTGCCTTCTCTCAGTACATACGCTGGCGAGATGCTGACGCTGATGGTTTAGTACAGTGCTGCACCTGTGATACAAAGAAGCACGTTAAAGCTATGCAGTGCGGTCATTTTATGAGTAGGCGCTACTACTCTCTTAGATGGAATGATAAAAACGCACACGGACAGTGCTACGGTTGTAATATAGGGGATCAGGGTAGACAGTACGTACACTCAAAGCACATAGATGAAACGCATGGAGAAGGAACAGCTGACAACCTACTAAAGAGATCAAAGGATAGCAGGAAATATACAAACGAGGAGCTAATACAATTAATAATATATTACAAAACAAAGGCAGATGATATGCAAAATAAACACTGTTGATAAGCTACACAATCACCCCACCTATACTAAGGAGGAGCGAGAAGAGATAGCTTACAGAATAGAACAGTACGCACGTAACAAGCGTGTTGAGTACACATACCTAGATGGTAAAGATGTGTACGTTTCAACAGTAGGCATGACAGTAGCACGTAAGGCTTGGCTATCAGCTATGGCCAAGGAGATATATCAACCATCTAGCACTAAAGTATATGGCATTAAAACCAAAGCCGAGAGAGGGCAACAAATACATCACAGGCGTAAAACCCCACAAGGGCAGAAAGTATGTTGAGAAGAGATACAACAGCAGGAGATGGAGAGCGCTTCGCCAAGCGTTTCTTGCTCGTAATCCTGTGTGCGTTAACTGTGATAGGCTTGCTACTGTGTGTGATCATATCAAACCAGTTAGGCAGGGCGGCAGCTTTTGGTATGGCCCTTTTCAACCTATGTGCAATCATTGCCATGCTGTCAAGTCAGGAGAAGAGCGCCACACAAAAGAAAAATGACGAGGGGGATGGGGTTCAATAAACCATATAACACATTCTGTATAT
>Ga0208669_1000336_pt1 | contig 18996 bp, 28 predicted proteins | sample 21_taG_FD_184095 | JGI IMG/M metagenome (GOLD analysis project Ga0208669, IMG submission 184095) | Marine viral communities from the Subarctic Pacific Ocean - 21_ETSP_OMZ_AT15319 metaG (SPAdes) (version 2) | ecosystem: Environmental > Aquatic > Marine > Oceanic | place: Pacific Ocean | collected...
CATATTAAGTAATACCCATGAAAAACTATTTTGGTCAAATACTAACCACTCTTCTACACTACATACTTCGTATACACCATTCTCGTAGATAAAAACATCATACGTTACTTTTACTGTATCATCTGTTGTGATTTGTGGAAAATAATCATACATACCTGAACCTGTATAACAAATACCACCTCCTGCATATCCAGTACATATACCCCAATATACTGTCATAGAGTCAGGATTATGAACCATACCTGATGTGTCAAGTCCTATATTAAATCCTTGACTTTGGTCTATCCAATATGTTATTGAATCACAACAAAAATAAGGTTGTTGTTGCATACTCATCTTTAACCACATATTTGCATCCCATATCCAATTTACACAACAAGTAGTGGTAGTTCCCATTCCATAAGTAATACAAGTTGTGAGTGTATCATAAGCTGGTGTTCCAAAATTGTAGACCATGTGATATGTACTCATACTATCTTCTTGGAATATCACTCCGTCATTTGATGTTGTTACCCAATAATCAATAAAGGTGTTGACTCCAACAACCTCAAAAATAGGTTGATTCTGGGGTCCATTAACAATCATTGAATCACAATAATTTATTTGTGCTTGTGTTTGTAGTCCAAACATAACTAATAGTGCTAATAAAATTCTTTTCATTTTTTAATTTTTAATTTAATTATTATTTCATATAATAAATAGAAAAAATAATTAGGATTGTCCAGTATTAGATTATTTTTGATATTTAAAATCTTACAAGTTCAAACTACCTTATTAAGGTAACGTGACCTGTATAATGTTGGTTGTGTGTCCTAATTGAGTATGTGTAGACCCCTACCTGACAATTCTTTCCATCCCATGGAATGTTATCTGTTGTTTGATATATCACTTCACCCCATCTATTGTATATAACCATTAACTCTATATCGTCTTTATCAGCACCGTGAACATAAAATGTTTCATTGTAATCGTCCTGGTTTGGTGTGAATGAGTTAGGTACAAATATTTGTAAGTATGGACAGTCTTCCACTATTACCTCATGATATGATGTATCACCTTCACATCCAAATCTAGTTGTGTAAACTGATATAATGTATGTGCCTATAGAATCTGGCCATTGTACAGTAATAGAATTTCCTTGGTCATAAATGATATCACCGTCTGAGATGTCCCAATAATATACTTTATCAGCATCATAACTTACTTGATAATTTTGTGGTACGATATCACCACAATTAGTGTAGGTTTCTTGAGCAAATAATTGTAGTGGTAGTAATATGTACACCAACCATTTCATTAGTAATGTTGTATTGGTCCTGTAACTGGTCCGTTATTCACAACAACATTTATAGTTGTATTACAACCCGCCATAGTATAAGTTAGTACATAATTTCCAACTCCAGCTGTTGATGGTTGAAATGCATTTGCAACTACTCCTGTTCCTGACCATGTTCCTCCTGCTGGATTTCCAACTAATGGTGTTGTTGGGTCACCTGCACAAAAAGGACCAATAGCGTTACCTGTTAGATTTAAAACAAACACATCCAATAATACTGGTGCACCTGGACAATTGGCTGCATTTGATTCAATAACTTCAACTGCATTAGGGTACAAACCAGAAACCCCACCCCAATCTACTGTAATTGAATTGGTTCCTTGTCCTGTTTGTAAAGTACCACCACCACCTGTGATAGTCCAATTGTAAGTTGATGTAGGAGTATTCGTAACAAAATACTGTTCACCTGTTGCGTTTGCACATACTGTGTCTGGGTTGATTGTTGTTTGACTGTAAGTTGTTAATCCTAATAGGACTAATAAAATTGTTAATACTTTTTTCATAATTTCTTTTTTTTTAATAATGATTTATGTTCGATGTAGTGGGTATCACTACTTGAACGTTTCCGTTGTATATTTGAAAGGTTGGGTCATTACAACAATTTCCATTTGCCCAACCACCTGTCGTACAGTCATCGAATACTTCCATAGATATAGAAAGGTCGTCTTGTGTACATGTAGGGGCTACAGTTACTCTAAATCTCATAGTAAATGGCCCACTCGAACTTGTTCCCCATCCAGCTGTTCCTGAATTTACAAATCTCCAGCCTGGTCCAAAATTAAATCCTCCAGGATATGTGTGTTGTATATCCCATAACCAATTACCAACAGACCCAGCAGGATTACCTGGAGTTAATAAAGGAATTAAATTAGTCCACCCCACACCTAAGTTAATTTGAAATGCATGAATCCAATTTACATTTATACCGGTAAAATTACCTAGAGTATAGTCCACAACTACCACATCTCCTGGTTGATAAGGTCCCGGTGGTGTCAGAGTAAAAGACTGGTTAGAGACACACTGTGAATAAGTGGTTGTTGTGAAGAATATTAATAATATTGTTAATAACTTCCTCATATATAATAAATATAGGAAAAATTCCCATAAAAGAAAAATCCCCGTATAGTTAAATACGAGGATTCTCAGGAAGAGGTTTCAATTTAATTTTAGTAATTGTTAAAGATTGCTGTAATCTTCCTTTCATATATATAAGCGGTTTCCCGCGAACAGTATCTAATCCTCTGGGTAGTCAGAATCGTTGTTAGATTTTTTTTATTTAGAACTCTTTAACTAAATATCCCTAGTTTATTTTATCGACAAGGTGGGGAATAGTTTCCACCTCTCTCTCTTGGTTTTGTTTTAGTTGCCGAAGAGATTCTTTGGTCTACCCATTAGACCTTGATTGGTTCATATCGAGCGGACCCGATAGTCTCCATCATCATATTATAAGGTGTCATATCCTGACAGCTTAAAATGTTTTTCATGATTGAGGGTGAGAACCCTGATACTAATGCTGTTCCCATCTCATCGAAACGAGTTGGTATATTGTCTTGTCTACTTTGGATATTCCAGTAAACAATCCCTGGCATTTCGTAACCAGCTTCCTCATACATCCCTTTAATCATTTCTTGTACAGTTGGGTTCCATAAATAAGTATAAGTACCACTAGTTGCTTCGTCAAACTCCATATCCGAAAGGATAAGAACTTTGGTTGGCATCTCCGATACAGGAACATCGTGTTTTACCGCTTGGTCTAAGATTAACTTAAACGTTAATTGTAAGTCAGTGTTCATTCCCCAGTCTGCTCTCTCCAGTTCACTTAACCTATCGGCCAATGAACCTTCAAGTAATTGTAGTTGTGGTCTCGAAGAGAATGTTATGAATGCGTTTTTGAAGACACCTTCATTTCTCTCTGAGATATACAGACCCAATGATGTTGAAACATCCATACAGGTAACGTTACCGTTATTCCCCGCTGGAGTTTCCATTGAACCTGAAACATCAACTACTGGTAATACTCTTTCGTTAATATCTTCCATATAATTTGGTAGTGAGTCCCATTGTGCTTGTGCAACCACTTTTTCACCACCATGTTTAATGGATTTGATAACATCGTAAGGGTAAACCGCTCCTGCATTAATTTTTGTTACACCGTCCACTAATGCTTGTTTATATGTTTCATATCTACTTTCATCATTTTTCATAAAAGTATTTTGATACCTTGACGATGCTAAGGATGGTAGTTTCGAATAATCGATACTTTTCCAATCCTTTGCACACATCTTGGTTTCAACCACATTTGTAAGTCCTACTAATAACTTACGGTATTGTTTAGGAGACATTTTAAGGTACCTACGAATAATATTCGCCTTAGGTCCTTTTCTCGGCATCCACTTAGCACATAAACCATCTTCATTATCTAAAGCTGTTTTTACTAAATTAAGTGCCGAGTCCCAACAGTTCTGTGTTCCAACTAAGGTTAGAACATCGTCCCATCTACCGTATTCACTTATTAAGTGAATGTTTTTATGTAAAACTTTTCTGTGGTTGTCACATAACCATAATAGACAATCTCTGAAGATTTGTCTCTCACCAGCTCCACCACGGACATCTCGTGCCCAAAAAATAATTTTAATTGTTGTGAGAGGGTCTTCATTAAACGCTTTAGAGACTTTGGCGAGTAGTCTCTTCTTATCCATACCTCGCATTGCTCCGATTTGAAAGAAAAGATTAACACACTGATTTAATGATGATGAATTTGTGGTCATCCCATTTTCTGTCGATGTGTTTTTTGTTTGTAAAGCGTCGATTAAATTCATAGTTATGTTTTTAGTTTGTTAAACGTTCTTTAATTATATATTAAAAATATGTCTCTGTCAAGCCCTAATAGGGAATTTTTTAATTTTACTCTTTTCTTGAGAAGTGTTGTTCTAAAGTGTCTAGTCTTCCATTAGCGTCACATAGTAAGTTTAAAGCTTCTTCTGCATTCTTGTAGAAATCTCCTGTTGAGTGGTCTCCAATACCTACAGCATTTTCGCCTAGTAATCTTAATGATAGTAATGCTTTTGCTCTGTCTGCTTCAGCAGCTTTTTTTAACATTTCAAATAAATCTTTTGTCATAATATTAGTTTTTAGTTTTTTGTTTATTTTCCCATCTTTCTCTTCTTGATGGTTTTGCGTCTTTAATTTTTTTTGTTTTAGAAGGTGTAGCAGCTTCATTTAGTTTTCTACCAAATTTTATTAAATGGGTTAATCTTTTGATTTCTTTTTTTGATTCCCCATTAATAGGAAGTCTATCCAATTTTTGTTGTGGTGTTAGACTATTATAGTATTCTTGTCTGAGTTCCGCAGCTCTTCTTCTTTCTTTTCTACTGGTCTGTCCGTGTTTTCTTAATTTTGCCATAGTTAATTTTAAATATTAGAGCGGGTGGGTGAAATGAATCACCATCTACCTACTGGAATGTATGCCGCTTTTCATTAAGCTACACCCGCATATGTCTTTAATTCAGTATAAAGATATAATAAATTTTATGTTTAGACAAGAAGAGTTAATAAGTTTTTTGATATTTTTTAAATATCTCTGATACCACATCTGTTGGTAGTCCGCCTTTTTCAATAGGAGCGTCCAATAATACCTTAGATAAATTCTTAAAAATATCAAATCTATCTTCCAATAATGCGTCTTCCAGCATTTTAATTTTCTTTTTTCTATCTAAACTTAATAGAAAATTTTCCATGAATAACTTTTTTTAGTTAATATTTTGTTGATTTAGTTTTTTAAAGCTGCTTCAGCTTCTGCTTCGGTGTTGTATTCCCCTCTATCATCTAGATATCCGACTACAAATTTTTCACCTTTACAACCATTTGTGCCGAATGACTTAAAGTCACTACCTACTACGAATGGTTTACCACACCAAACATTTTCCATTATTGGTAATGGGACTATTAAGTCCTTGTCACCAGTAACATTTAGTGCTGTAATATCTAAAGTAGATATACACTCAGGGATTGTTTTTAAATTAGGATTTTCTGGTATTGATATGAAATCTAATCTTTTACATTCACATACCTCATTTGGTAATTCTTTAAGTATTCCGGAAATATGTAAGACTTTAAGTTGTTTAAATCTACCTATTGATGGTGGTACTTTAAATCCTTTTAGTATAGCACTATCTGCTTTTACTGCTCCATAACCACTTCCTGTTTTAACTGTAATATCTAGATGTTCTAAACTATCTGGTAATGTATTAAAAAATTCTTCAAACCCATATAAAGCTACAAATTTACCCATTGCTCCACTATCAGGATATTTTATAGTTACGTGGTTTGAAATTTTATCATTTTCTGTCATGAATTTTTCTTTAAAAAATTCTTTTAGTTCTTCCATAGGTCCAGATAACATTTCTACAATATCTACACTCCTATCATCTATATCCATAAAACTATTAGTTTCAAAATGGAATTGGTATCTGTGTTTAGGTAGTCCTGTTTGTTTGTGACTTTCTACGTCTCTACCTCTTGGTTGGGCTACCTCCTTATCTGTTTTATCCAATAAAACATATAATGGCCCTTTAGGTATGTATGTGTTCTCATAATAAGTAAGTCCTGGTGCTGAAGTACACCATTGGGTTTCCTTGTTTTGTCCACCATAATAACAAGCTGCTTCTTTTCCTAGAGGATTTTTTTGTTCAATTTTTATAACTTGCCATTTATTACCATCAAATACTTTTGTTGCTCCTGGATGTACCTCTAATTCTTTTCTTTCAGCTTTGGACATTGTTAGTTCATCCTTACTCAAGTTATAATCTTTTACCTCATCAAATAACGCGTCAATACTTTTAATTTTATTTATATCTTTTTCACCTTTATACTTTTTCATTGTTTTAAGGCGGTCTAGCATCATTAAATTATCTGTAGTCTTATATAAATCTTCGAAAAATTGTTTTTGTAATTGTTCTAATTTAACTCCCCAATCAGGACTTCCATAAGCGTAATGTTTATCGGCTTCTTGTTGTAAACCCATAAATTGTTTAATAATCCATTGGGTATATTTTCCAACTTTTTCAATATCACCACTATCAATATCAACATCTTCACCTGGTTTGGTGGTTGGGTCTGCTAGCATAATAGCTTTAAGTTGTTCGACATCCATTAAAGGTTTTTTACCTTTTTTCTTTGGTTTGGTGTACTTTGTCATGAATATATCATAACGTGAACCTTCAATAATTAGTTCTGAGAGTACATCTCTAAAATTAAATGCCATATTATATTAGTGTTTTTATATAAATATATGTTAATTGGAAAGAATTTATAGTGATTTTACATGGGATATGATATCCATCAAAGCGTTTACGTCTTTTTCACAATATTCTTTTATTTCTGAAATATTATTGTCCTCATAATAACTTTTATGGATGTTAGAACCGTCCACATTACCCTCTTTGGGTGTATCTAAACCTAGTACACTACACACCAAATGTAGTGCGGATAGACCCTTATATGAACCAAAATTCCATAGTTCTTTAGTGTCTAAAGCTTTTATTTCCCATGGTTTAGTATCGTATGAAGGCATAATAGGTGAAGGTTTTATTTTATTTATTAACATTCTTTTACCTAAATAAGGTAAATCAAATGTTTTAATATTGTGTCCACATAAAGAAAAACTCAACTTATGAACCCTATTCAAAAGATTTACTGTATCTTTTAATATATCTTCTTCACCACCTTTACTAAATGATTGTATTTTTCTTTCACCATCCATTATAAAACCAGCACTAACACACACAACTCTACCAAATTCTGGTAGTAATCCAGAATATTTTTTAAATAGTTCTCCACTAGACATTCTTTCATCCTCAGGATAATGTCTTCTAAAATAAGAATCACCCATTTTATTCCATAGATTAAATAAAACAACATTGTTGTCCTCAAGTTCTTCTAAGGTAGCGTAAGAACCACAAGTTTCAATGTCCATAAATAATAATTTATTTGTTTGTATTTGTTCTATCATATTCTTGGTTTTTTTAATTTTAAATGAACGTACCTTGAAATTGTCCAAGTTAGACAACATAAGCATAGTATTACCCACGTCATACCTAATATTTGTGTTATAGTTTCAATCATACCACAAAGATAAAAAAAAATTATTTAATAACAAAATCTAGACTAAGATTTTTTGTCTTTTGTTCCAAATTGGGACTTTACCCACATTCTTTCATGTATATAGTACAATATAAATTTAGTGACTAGTTCTAGTGCACCAATTTTTAATCCCATCACTGGGTTACCTGTTATTATCCAACCTAATGCCATTGTATCTAGGGTTCCTATTACCCTCCAACTAATAGCTTTAAGGATACTTCTTGTTTTTGATATATAAATTTTACTCATTTTCTACTTTATCTTCAGGAAAATCTATTTTTAAATTACTGACCTCTGTACCCAAATCACTAACCTTCATGTCGTGTTTTTTAACTTTTTCACCCTCATCATAAAATACGTAGTCTACTGTATTTTCCACTGGCTTGAAATTGGATACTTGTATATATTTAGTTTCTCGTCCTACATTAGTATTTCCTGGTCTAAGTAAATCTTTTACAAATATATCACCTCTTCCCCACCAAGAGTGTTTTTTAATGCCTAAGTCTTTTAATATTTTAGAAAATTTAGAAAGATTGTTTTTTGCTTCCTCATATGAGTCAGAATATTTTTTTTCTAACTTATCCATAATACTCATCATAGCATAATTTAAATCTTTTATACCTTCATCATCTATCTCCCAAGCATCATACCAAACGTCTTGTAGGTTACTTCCTATACTATTTATTTCGTGATTTCTTATTTCACCAAAATCTTTTACATTATAAAAATGAATTAAATGTAATAACTGTGGATAACTAATATATGTCGACATATATCGGTTATTATAATAATCCATTTGATACACTGCTTCATCATCTATTTCCTCTTTGGTTTGTCTCTGTCTTGCTCTCCATACTGAACATCCAATAGCCTCTAAAATTTCCCAATTATCACTTTCCCACTCTCGTGAAAAATAATTTTGGAAAAATGAATCGAACACCCCTTCATCATCTATTCTATCAGGATTTACATCTTCGTCTTTCCAAAAAGTTGGTTCAAATTTATTTACAAAATCTCTAAATCTATTTTGAGTTTTTGGGGTCATATAGTTATCGATGTATTGTAACTCATCTGTTTCCATTTCTTCACAGTCATTATATTCATAAAAAGCTGTATCAAAAGCCCAATCATCATCCTCATCAATATCCAAGTAGTTTTCTTTATACAACTTTATTGGTGTAAAGATAGTAATTCCGTTGTCTCCAAAATAGACTTCTTCTTCATCATCAGCTAAAAGAGTGTTTGGGTATTTATATTCTGTACCAGTGACATCGTCGGTAAGAAAATCATGCAAATAAGTTTCGTCTAAATGAGAAATGGGAGGACCCGTCTTAGACTGTGTAATATTATAGACAGCGTCAGCAAAAGAATTTGTTTTTGAGTACTCTTTCATCTCTTCATCTGTAAAAGGCATTTTATACCTTATACGATGTTTCATATTGAATCTTAGTTTAAGTATTTTACTGAGTTCTGGTCGATGTGCGAATACACCGTGTGTAGAGATTTGTCTGTTACCCCCTTCCAAATTACCATAAGTATTGTAAGTACCACCGTATAGTGTGGGTTGTTTGGATTTTGTATCTACTAAAATATATGATTTATTTTCTGGTGATGTGTAGATGTATGGAAACCCCCATGTCATACCTTTTATATTATTTCTTATCCATCCATTATGTTCCTCTTCTATCCAAGGAGCTTTTTCTTTTATGGCAGAATAAGATAAAGGAATTATTAATTCACCATCTTTACCATCATAAACAACTTTAGTATTTTTTATTTCGTTAATGTTAATCATATTATTATAGTATATACTATAAATATTATGAATTAAATGTTATACTCAGTATATGCTGACAATCTATTGTATTTAACTTTCATTAAAGTAGAACACTTTTCATATTCTTCATAAAACTCAAAATATTTTATTAATTTATCTATTGTTTTGTGTGGTTTATTTGGGTTAACGAATTCTAAATTCATAATTTCTGTATCGTCTTCTAAGGAAGTGATTATGAACTCATATGCTAACCTGTACGCCGCGTCTTTTTCTGTAAAATCAAACATCATATACCTTATCTACAATTTTTTCTAATTTTATAATTCCAACCACTATCAGAATTTTCAGTTAACATTTTTGCTATTTTTATAGCTTCTTTTTCTGTTTTTACTTCCCATATTTGCGATAAACCATCTGTTAATAAAACATAAGTTGGTTTACCGGTATTTTGGTCTTTCATTTCCTTTAATATATTATACGCCATTTTGATATTCTTTATTTAATTGTTCAACATAAAAATTTGCAATCCCCTTACCTAAGTTGTCCTCCCATTTATTTTTAAAATTAATAATTAGATTTTTTAGTGCTGGTAAATGAATGGGTTTATTACCGGTATGTTTTAATACCTTCATTACAAAATTGAAATCTTTTTTAATCATATTTTAAAGCCTTACTTATTATAGGGAATTCTTCTACAAATATACGTTTTATTTCTTTAGCAATCAATTGAATCTCTTTTTGGGCGTGTTCATCGTCTCTTAATTCCAGAAAATGAACCCAACTTCTTATAGAACCTGTCATGTGAATTCTAGTTTTTGTGCATAAAGGTAAAATCATTCTTGCTGTTTCTCTAGCTACCCCGTCTTCTAAAAGTCCTTGATATAGACTTTTTATATCTAATAGTATTCTTTTAGCTTCAGCATTTGCACCGTCATGGATTTCTGTAGAACTTTGTCTATTATCTTCACATTGTTTTCTAAATTCTATTTCTTCAAACATCTCACCCATTAATTCTACATTTTGGTATCTCTGACTAAATTCCTGGAATGTGAAGGACCTATGTCTAATTAATTGTATTCCTATAGCTTTACTAGTTTCAATTTCAATACTCATATGTGAATGTTCAAAAGGACTCCAGTGTTTATGTTTAATTAAATAGTTTAATAAACCTTCTGGTTTAGATTTTTTATCTTCTCTTTTAGAACTTACTCTTGCAATATAAACAATATTTTCTTCTGCTTTAGGTGTTACACTTACTAATGATACTTTCATTACGCTAGTTGTGGTTTTAGGGTTTCTAATAATCTTTTTATTATCTTATACGGGTCACCGTTACTTGCTGGTCTTCTGTCTTCCACATATCCTTTCCAATTATTTTTAACGGTAGATACAGGAATTCTAATACTCGCACCTCTATCTGACACACCATAACTAAATTTATCTATAGCTTGGGTTTCGTGTAAACCCGTTAATCTTTTTTCATTATCACTACCATAATTGTTAATGTGTTCTTCATGATAAAATGATAAAGTATCACAGATACCTTCTATCAAATCTTTACCCCCAACTTCTCTCATTTCTTTGTTTGAGAAGTTTACGTGCATTCCTGAACCATTCCAATCACCTTCTACTGGTTTTGGGTGTAGGTCAACTGTCACTCCATGGTTTTCTGTAATTCTATGAAGAAGATATCTACTAACCCATAAATCGTCAGAAACCTTTAGGGCTCCCTTACCGAACAATTGGTATTCCCATTGACCCAACATTACTTCCGCGTTGACCCCTGTTATATCTAACCCTATATTAATACAAGCATCCAGATGTTGTTCTACAATTTCTCTACCAATAACCCTATCTGTCCCAACACCACAATAGTATTTTCCTTGTGGTTCTGGGTAGCCTTCTTTTGGAAACCCTAGTGGTTTACCATCTTTCATTAGCACATATTCTTGTTCAAATCCAAACCACCAACCCTCATTATGTCTATGAAAATCATAATCTTCTAAACCTACTCTTTCGTTGGTTCTGTGTGAAATACCTTTTTCATTTAACACTTCACATAATGCAAGATAAGAACCCACTCTTTGTGGGTCTGGATAAACTCTTACTGGCCTTAATACACAATCTGAATTATTACCCACAGCTTGTTGTGTAGAACTACCATCAAATGACCATTCTGGCAAATCATCTGGGTTTGGTACTGAAATAGTACTTTTTAAATCTACAATTTTAGTTTTACTTCTTAATGTTTGTTCTGGTTGGGTACCGTCTAGCCAGATGTATTCAATTTTTGTTTTAATTTTTGTCATTTATTTATTTTTGTTATTATAATGATTTATCTCTAAAATAGATATTTATTATTAAGAATATGAAAATAACATTAAATAATAAAGAAATACCTGTAGAAATTATGGACACCCCTAATGCTATATCAACTGGTATGATGGGTAGGGACCAACTGGATGGTGGTATGTTATTTTTATTTGATGGTGTTGGTGAACGTTCTTTCTGGATGAAGAATTGCTTAATACCCTTAGATATTATTTTTATGGTTGGTGATTCTATTACGGATGTTTACGAAAATTGTCCTCCTTGTGATACAGAACCTTGTGAACGTTACTGGGGAATAGGGGATAAGGTGTTAGAGTTAAATGGTGGCACCTATAAAAATCTATAGTAATTATTAACCTATTTTTTCTTTTATTTTATTAACCATCTCCTTTTGTACCCACTTAACAAATTCCACATACCTTGTTGGTTTAGCGTCTGCTTTTTTCTTATAAGGTCCTTCTGGTTGTCTAGTAGCTCTACTAAAGAAGTTTAATCCACTAATATTTGTAATACATTTATGTCCCCCACTATTAGCTTGTATAACATCCCATGCTGGTACAGTTATTTTATCTAACACAACTTTTTGTTTTTCACTTAAATTTTCCCATGGTGTGTCAATTATATTAACCGCCATATCATAATACTTTGATTCTGGAGAAGGCATGTTTTGTAGGTGGTCTTTATATAAAGCATATAAATCTGATGTCTTAAAACCTATACTATCACCCTCTGCTTTGGTTTCACCAATTCTTTTAATTACTGAAACTGGTATTTGATGTTTTTTTAATTGTGGTTCTACTTCTTTAAGAACCTCTTGAGCTATATCACCTAAATTTACACCTTTAAGAGCTCTATCTTTTTTAAATGGGTTACATGAAGCTTGTACTAGACCCATAGGCCAAGCGACTACAAAGAAGTCAGCTTCTGGATATATTTTAAATGGTGTGTATCTATCATACGAACCAGGTTTAAATAATCTACCACCCCCATATTGTACTATTATATTACCATCTAAATTTAAATTATCACTTTCTTGTTGTGACTTTATATACTCTGCTTGATTTTGTGCCATTTCTTCAGGTGAAGCAAAACCTTTTTCTTTTGCATATGAATTTATGTTTTGGTAGATATTCATTAGGGATGGTGATGAATTCATAACCAGGTGTTCTAAGAATCCTGGTTTATTTTTGTAAGCTAGTAATAATTTATTTGTTAAAAGACCTAACATCCATCTTTTTTCATAAGTCTGTTCTCCTGATTCAAAATCTCTAATCAAGTTCATTACTTGTTCTGGTTCTATATCATGTTTTGCATAATCTGCAGAATCTACTGTATTAATCATCATAATATCTTCATCAGTAAAAATATCACTAGGACTTATAGTTTGTGAAATAGTTTCTACATTAGAACGAGCACCTCTAAATTGTGTAGCTGTATCATCTTCTACACCCGCTTGTGAATCATGATGGTCTGTATGTATTTTAAATATTGGTTTACCGTGCGCAAAATCTACTAATACTGGCATTACATCACCACTAGCGTCTGGTTTTTTAACTGAGAATTCTTTATCCCCGTATTGGATTACATTGGTACCTATAACTTCTATTCCATAATTTTCGAGATAGTTTTTCATGCCTAATGCTGATACAACACCGTCTAGGTCTTGATGAAAATATATTTCAGCTTTTGGGTATCTTTGAGCTAACTTATTAATGTCTCTGATTCCACCTTCTGTTAAAAGTGACTCATTGATAACTTTATATTGTTGTTCTGTTACTTCTATCTTCATATCTTATAAATATCTACTTATGTCTCTTATCCCACCAAAACGTATGGTTACCAATTTTCTTTGCTGATTTTATATTATTTCTATATGATTTCGCGACAGCATCATTAAATGTCCCTTCTCTTGCTTTTTTTGCTAATGTATTGGTGAAGTAATGGTTATAATCTTTTGGGTCTTTATTTCTAAACCCTTTTACCGTAGATAGCATTTCATCGAATCCTTTTCTTTTCTGTTCTGAAATTCTAGTTATAAGATATTCTTCCTTGTCATCCGAACTATTATATTTATTCCAGGTAGAATATTGTTTTGGTTTTAGAACTGCGTCTACCAGACTACCTTTACTTCTATGTTCTATAGTGGAGTAAATTGCAAATAATTCCTCTTTTGTACATCTATTACATTCCCCCACTAGGGTGGATGCCAAAATATAGTTTGTATATTCGTCTTTGTCCTCTGGTAGTGTAGTATCAAATAAACCTAATTTGGTCAATCCTTTGGGTCCAAGAGGGATATCATTATCTTTTTGTTTACATAAATCTATTCCCAACGTAGTGGAGAGGGTCTCTAACATAGTTGGACCATAGAACCCATCTATTTTTATACTTAACTTTTTTTGTATACGTTTGATTGCTCCCATATCTTTAGGGTCATAGTCACCATAATTAAGAATGGCACCATTATTCATCACATCATAAACAGAAATATCTACATCTCTATAAGTAGTATCACCTGTAGGGACACATTTAACTTCTTCTTGTTCAAAAAGTCTAGTATATTGGTTTTCTGTAATTATTATACGCATAAAAAAGTCGTTTACAATAAATATAACCATAAACGACTTACTTACTTAAGTAAATTAATTAATAGTGGGGATAAAAACCACTAAAATATCTTTCACCTCTATCACAAAGAATAGTGACAGCTGTTTCTTTATTATTATCTCTTAACCATTGGAATGACGCGAATATATTCGCTGCTGCACTTATACCCACACATAGACCATAATTTTTAGCTAAGTGTTTAGCACAAGTTTCAGCACATTTTGTAGATACTATTCTAACATCATCCACTTTATCTAATTCAACTAAAAACTTACTACCATCACCAATTCCCTGAATTCCATGTAGACCTGGTTCTCCACCACTCATTACTGGAGATTCGGCTGGTTCTATAGCTACCACCTTTAAATCACTCCATTTAGTTTTTAAGTAAGCAGTAGTACCCATTAATGTACCACCAGTTCCTGTACCAGCAACAAAAACATCAGGATGTGGTAAAAGTAGGTCGTTATATTGTGTGTGAATTTCTGGACCTGTAGTTTTATAATGTGCTTTAATATTTAACTCATTATGAAATTGGTTACAGTTAAACCAACCCTCGTTCTCACATTTTTCATCTCGTAACTGAATTGCACCATCAAAATCACCTTCACCCACCTCTATTAAGATTGCACCATAATGTCTGAACATATTTTTACGTTCTTCTGACATATTAGAAGGCATTATAATAACCATCTTATAACCTCTTTCCGCTGCTAACATAGCTAAAGCTATCCCACTATTACCCGATGTAGCTTCACAGATAGTATCTCCTTTTTTAATAACACCTCTTTCTTCAGCATCATTAATTATATAAGTTGCCATTCTATCTTTAACCGAACCACTAGGATTCATAAATTCCGCTTTACCCCATACTGTCATTTTACCAATTTTTATTGGTATTAGTGGTGTGTTTCCGACGTAATTTGATAATTTTATTGACACTAATCTTCTATTTCGACGTTAAACTTATCTCCTTGTTGAATCTGGTCTATGATTTCTAACCCTTCTACTACCTTACCAAAACATGTATGTTTTCTATCTAAGTGTTGTGTGTTTTGTCTTCCGTGACAAATAAAAAATTGTGAACCACCTGTATTAGGTCCTGCATGTGCCATAGATAATATACCTTTATCGTGATATTGGTTTTCACCATTTAATTCACAATCAATTTTATATCCTGGACCACCCATCCCATTTCCATTAGGGCAACCACCTTGTACTACAAAATTAGGTATTACTCTGTGAAAATTTAGGTCTTTATAAAACCCATCTTTTGCTAATTTCACGAAGTTATCTACTGTGTTTGGTGCGTCTTTTTCATAGAACTCTACCACCATAGTTCCTCTGTCTGTACTAATTTTACCTTTCATTTTTTTAATTTATTTATTTCTCTATTTATGTACCAATTTGCTTTTTCCAAATCTTCTAATGTATTTAATTTTTTACCCACTCTAGATATATATTTTACTGCGTTACCTAAATTAAACCCTAAGTCCCAAGCTTCTATTACTTTAATTGCCTCATATGGGTTATCTTTACCACCATAATGATTAGGGTGGTCAACCATTTCACCTTTCATTGAAGCTTTTTCTCTATTGTGTTTTATTATTTCTTCTTGGGTTGGGTATTTACTCATTTTTTCTTATTTACAATATCTTTAATTTTAGTGTATGGTGTATCTTTTAAATCATTTTTATCGTACTTAGTATAAATGTATTCTTTTAATGTTTCAATATCAACACTCTCCGAACCATAAATGCTTATTATTTTTGCTGAGGTTTCGTTTTCGTTTGGGAATACTAGTGTCGTATATCCAGTTTCTTTAGTTATTCTTTCTGTGAAATATTTTAGGTTACCTATTGTGAGTGTAGATTGTTGTGATAGCTTAAGTATCATTAGTGGTTTATAATCTTCTAAAGCAAGTTCTTTGGCTATTTTTTTTACTGAGGTATATTTATTTTCCATTAATTCATGCACATTGGTGGATATCCTTCGATGATAGTTTTAAATATTTTATCCATATTCACCACTTTAAGTTCAGGTTCAGTTATACCTTCTATCATCATTGCCATAATATCTGCCATTTGTTGTCCCGATAACATAGGTTCACCATCTTTTTCAAAGTTTTCTTCCGCTTTTAACCTAACTAAATCAAAAAATTTAGTCATATCTACATCTAATGTACTAAACATATCGGCTTTAGCTTGTTCATCTTTTTCAAAAAACTCTTTAAGCTGTCTAAGATAAATTTCTATATTAACATCCATAACCATAAATATTACTTAGGGAATATTTTTATTTCTTTTGTAGCACTAACTAAGTCACCCCATACACTATCTTCTTTATATCTAGTAGCTCTAACTTTATGGTTATCTATATAGTGATATGCAGTAACGTCTTCATGAATTCTTGGTTTACCAAAAATTATATGATGCCACCTTACTTCGTTATCTCTTAACCATTGTTCAGTAATCTCTCTATGTTCTTCTTTTCTAGATGTAAAAAATGTGATTATGTTACCCTCTTCATACCACTTATTAATTGTTTCTATTGCGTTATGATGTGGTTTTGCATTTGCCATTCTATCAAATTGTTCGTTAGGTATATCTTCACACAGTGTACCATCTATATCCAAAACATAATTAGTTTTGTTAACTTGTTTCCTAATTTGTCTATACCCAATCATTTTTTTCTCTAGATATTCTTCAATACCATATTTATATTCCCCACATGAAGAATAAAGACATTTTTTTTGGATAACTGTTTTTTTGTCTTCTGTTAAATAAACTTCAGTTATACTATTAGCATAATGTTGTGTATAAATTAATATTTCTTCCATTTTATTTTTTTTTATCAATTTTTTTAATTATTGTCTTTTCCATTGATATTATAACTCTTTCTAGTTTTAATATCTGTTTTTCTAATTGTATTATTTGTTCTCTTTTTTCTCTACCCATTTTTGCTTCCCATATTAACCATCCAAAAGCTAACACTTCTAAAATGAATAATGCGATTAATAGTGTTGTATCTATCATATTATCTTCCTACTTCTTTTATGTATTTATTTTTTGTATCTTCCCAAGACAAATCAATTACGTCCCAATAAAATAATTGTTCTGGTTTAATTCTGTTTTGGTCGTACATATTTTTATATCTCCTAATTGCTTTTTTCTTCCACCACTTATCTGTGTATGGAATATCATCTTGGAATTTTTTCTTTATTTTTAAGTTCTTTTCTTCTATCTCTCCTCGTAAGAACTCACAACCATTATCGTACATCATTGCAAGATAAACCCCTCTCTTGAATCCGTGGTCATAATCTGAACCCTTTATACCACAATGTTTAAAAACCTTGTTAAGGATGTTCTGTTTGGGTCCTGTAGCACTTATAGCCTTTTTATGTTCTTCTGGGTGATTATCTTTTAACCATTTATTCCATGGTAGATATGCACTATCATCTGGTTTTAACCTAACCTTACCAGATGTTTCCCCCATTGTTTTGAAGTGTGGCATTCCGTTGTACATGGAGTTGATTCCATATAAAGATGTTGTTCCTACAGCAATTAGTTTGTCACCGTATTTTTCTTCCCAAGCATCTCTAATTGTTTTACAGGTAGTTAATGCGGCTACTAATTTACCCATTAACATATTGTAACCACCTGGTTGTGTGGAACATATAGTAGTAGCAATTGCTGTATTATTTAGTTTATGTTGTTCAAACTTATTAACCTTATCCCACCCTATGTAAGCATCTCTAACTTTAATACTTGTAACATCGGACCCTAAACATATCAAACCAAGGACTTTGTTAGTTTTCCTATCTCTTACCCAGAATTTCATATTACGTCCAGGATTTGCAACCCATTCCATTGTATGGATTAGTTTACGGTAGTTTACCCATTCGGTAACACCTTTCCCTGGTGTTGCCATTTCAACATAAGGTTCTAAATCTTTAATTTGTTTTATGGTATGGTTTAAGTCATCTAAATCTGATGGTACCCATAGATTTGTTCGGTAATTATATAATTTATTTTTTACCTTGGCCATTTTACCACCTTTATTCATTTCTTGCCACTTTTTATAAAGTGTTTGTTCTTCTACCGACATTTCTTTAAGCATGTCTAGATTGTCTATTAGATTTTGTTTTTGGCCTTCAAAATCAAAAATTTCTTCATTTTCTATAATATCAAATATTGTTGTTTGTTCTCCCATAGTATAATAATAAGATATTTTAATAGTGTTTTCAAGTTTTATTTACTTGTTAAATCTTAATATTTATTATTAAATAAAAAATTTATGGCTTGTAAAAATTGTAAACCTAATAGATATAATAATTACCTAGGAGATAAGGTTAGTAAACTCCAAAACTACGCTAGGGAAGCACAGGAAAAAAACTGGATGGAAAAGAACTGGGATGATTCTATGGGGAGAATGACTAAACCTGAAAAATTAATTGTTTTCTTTTTTGCATGGATACCTCTAATTATTGGGTATGTCACTATAGTAAGATTTTTTATCTCCCTATTTTAATCACTTATTTATACTTTCTAAAACCTCCCTATCTTTAGTTGTTAAGGTTTTAGGCATTACAATTTCCGGTATTATAGTGACGTTACCTGGACCCATATCCCCCTTTAAACCCTTTCCTTTTAATGTAAATTTTCTTCCTATTTCACTTAATTCAGGAATCTTTGCCTTTATTGGACCTTCGAAATGAGGTACTAATATTTCACACCCTAAAATCATATCTATAATTGATACCTTAGGTGTGTAGAGTAAATCCATGTTATAGACTTTGAAGTCA
>Ga0208669_1000338_pt1 | contig 18984 bp, 24 predicted proteins | sample 21_taG_FD_184095 | JGI IMG/M metagenome (GOLD analysis project Ga0208669, IMG submission 184095) | Marine viral communities from the Subarctic Pacific Ocean - 21_ETSP_OMZ_AT15319 metaG (SPAdes) (version 2) | ecosystem: Environmental > Aquatic > Marine > Oceanic | place: Pacific Ocean | collected...
TTACAATTTTAACTCGATGCTTACCGTTCGCATCGACTTCACAAGTAAAGGCGAGCGGTAGCTCCACCCCTACTTGAAAACCTTTTAATATTTGAGGCACACCGCTAACCACGACCACATGAATGAGGGCTTTGCCCGTTGCATAGCCTATAGCGATGTCACAGTCTTCCGCAATATCGATGTCCGTGTCGAAATACCCTACGCCGACATTCATGTCAACCGTTTCAAAGGGTATGTACAGCGCGTCTACTTTATCCTTTATGTCACCTATGTCGACGGTGTCGGCAACGACTTCGTTTCCATACTCGTCGTGGTTTATTAACCGTTTACCTACCGTATCAATGACTAACTTGTTTGCACGGCTTGAAACGCTTACAGCACTGTACGGCGCGACGATTATCCCGTCGTCACCTTTTGGACCCTGTACACCCGGAGTCGAGATCGTAACAAGCTCGACTCTAGTGGTTTCAAGTACCGTAACGTCGTCGTCAATCTCAATCGTCGTAATGGTGTTAACGTACTCTTCAATCATGCGCGCCGACCACCGTTAAATGGATGCGGAATAAGAACGTAGTAATACCGCCCGACGATACGTGCTTGACAAGATACTTAACTGTACGCCACCGTAAATCCGCAACGGTTCCCGCCGTCGTAGCGGCGGGTAGGTTGAACTCGTATGTACCATCTAGTGCGTCGGTGATATTAGCCACCAAATCGAACTCAGACTGATCGGCTTCAAAGAATATTTGAGAACCCGTCAAGTCGATCGGGTCGCCGGTCTCTTTGTTCGTCCAGCGAAGGGGGTAAACTAAGTCTTCACCCTCCACCATTTCAACGTTAAAAGTCTCTAAAGCCATGTCGCGCTCCTTACACTTTAGACACGGATAGCTTAGCGGACGGCGCCGCCGTTCCATTTGCTAAAGTTCCAGCCGCAAGAGTCAACCCGCTAGTTGTGCCGCGTATTTTCAGCCTGAGTTTGGTTCCGGCGTCTATAAAGATTCCGTTTTCTACGTACTGGATTTGACCTTCATTTACAGAATCAAATTCTTTTTCCTGACCGCTGTCATCAACGGGGACCCAAGAAGATGTTGCATTGTCATAACTTTCGACCCATGTCTCTATACCACCAGAGAAGCCAATAGTATCAAGATTTAAACTTGCTTGGATATTGTATGTGCCGCTTTTTAAAAACTCTAGCTCGCCGCCAATCAAGCTCATACCAATTGAAGACTTTTCAACTTCAAAATCAATCACCACTCCATCAGTGGCGGTGGTTATTGATTGAGCGACATTGCTCACCGCCCTAATTCTAGGGGAGTCCGGTGGATTTTCTAGTGAAGTTATTCGATTGTTGTACTCAAGAAGTCTATACAGCTTTGCGTCTACACTTTGCCAGATTGGTCCAGATGCATCATAAATAAATCTGACCTCCTCGTTTACGTCAAGAGCCGTTAAATCGGATGCGCCGTTTATCCCTTGAGTCTTTAGTATTTTTAGATCGTCAGTAGATAGTATTGAATCGTAAATTCTGAAGTTTGAGTATCTCCCAGGAACACAAGAGTTAGCAGATTTTGACCAGCCAATCTGAACCGAACCTGAAGCGGTATTTATTGCACCACCGCCGCTCGTTGAATTTTTAGTGACAGGCTTTGCCATGTCATCAACATAAAGCTCCACATCATTAACAGATGAGGATGCAGACGTGATCGCTATTGTGTGTACATTGCCATCAAACAGATCTTGCATTTTGTCGGCCTGGTATTTTATCAGCACGTTCCGAAAATGAAGCCGAAGATCTCCGTTCGAACCATCTCCTTCTAGTGCAAAAATGGCTCCAGTATATGAGATGTCCCCAATTCCAAAGAAACCCGCTTTATCACCTGCGCGCTGTTCGCCATTCCCTTTAAACTGGAAAAATATCGTTCTAGGGCTATTTCCGGTTACTGGAGAAAATGACCCTGTAAGGCCGTTAATACCAGTAAGACCGCTCGCTATGTTCATCACGTCATGGGTTTGACCTTCAAATGTATCCTCAACGAAGGTTACATTTGTCTCAGTCATGGCGGTGGCGTTTGGGCTCGTGTCGGTTGAGTTTCCATCAAGTAATAGTTTCATTACAGTTGGGCTTTCAACAAGAGGGGGAGTTGCTATCGGCGTATCATTTGATTTAATTAGCTGTGCTTTGTCGCCCTCACCTCTCGTCAGCATGACAAAGTGACCATCTGTTATTGATGATGCAGGGGGGAAAGTGACAGACGATATAGATTCTTTACTTTTTAATATGACATGTTGATCATCTTTTTTTAGTTGAGCCTCTGTGTTTTCAATCGTCTTGTAAGATACATCTGGATCGGTTATAGCTTCTTGAGCTTGCCACAAATTAGCCGAATGGTCGTATATAAACCTGATAGACGAATCAACATCAAGGGTGGCCAAATCAACCGCACCAAAAACACCTCTAGCTACGATGTCTGTTAATTCGCTATTTGTTAATATGCTGTCATAGATTCTAAAATTAGAATACAGTCCTTGTGCTGAGTCTCCGGGGCTAGTCACCCAGTGCCCAACTGTTATTTTTCCTCGCTCTGTATTTATGTCTACATCGCCACCGTCAACGGAATCTATAGTAATAGGCACTGTAAAGTCATCAACGTAAAGCTCTGGTGGCTCAGTGCTAGATTTAACCACTAATGCAATAGAGTGCCACTGGCCATCGTTTATAGTTGTTCCCAAATTAAAGTAAGTAAAGGCAAGGCCGGATATGTCAATACGTATAGAGTCCGAATATATTGAAGTCAGACCAATAAAACCACCTTGGACCGATCTGTCACCGATTCCAAAGAACCTCTTGTTCTCATCTAATGGGCTTCCAGTTTCAGATTTGTATTGAAAAAAGATTGTTCTCGGGCTTCCGCCTAAAATTGGGTTACTTGCAATTGAGACGCCATTTTTACCAGTTTCGGATGTTGAAATTCTCATTACATCATGGGTTTTTCCGTTAACATCATTTCCAATATAGCTTATGACACCAACGCTGGCAGATGAGACTCCATTGATTGATATGTCATTTGCATTGCCAGATAAGGGTAGGTTTAGCTCTGTTGAATTGTCTGAAAGATTAATTCTAGATATTGTTGCGTCTGAGCTTTCCAACACTTGACTCAGAGCGCCATCTCCGCGAAAGAAATCAATAAAGTGCCCGTCATTAATGGTGGTGGCTAAAGGAAGGATCGCTTTTGAATTTGACGTGTCACTTTTAAACCTAACATACTGATCATCTTTTGTTAGTTGCTTGGTTTCGTTTGCTACGTCGATGTATTCAACGGTGCCGGGTCCGCCACCAGGGGTTAGCGAATCGACCTTGTCTATGAGCTCGTTGACTTTCGTGGCGATTACCGCCGACTTGCGAGGGATGGAGCTGTCGCCGATTTTTAATTTATCTACCATGTTTATGGATTCCTATAGGTGGTCGTCGCTCCACATATATAGAACACATTTTAAACGGGTATCAAACCATAAGCAATAACAACCGCTACGCCTTCAGTAAATGCCCTGTAAGCGTTGAATTGTTTATGGTTACGTCGCCTTCCGTGTCTGTACCGATAAGCGGCACGACCACGTCGTCAACTTGCAGCGCGAGCAGACCCGTACCACTTATAAGACCTAAGTCGCCAGCGGTCGCAATTTTAGCAGGTGTAGGACGTGGAGACGTTGAGACAATCGCACCGCCACGCTTAACGCCGAACACTACGCCTACCGTTGCGTCGTCGACACTGTGACGAACCGAGGACCAACCCACGAATTGATAAGTACCCGCAATCGTAGCGCGTAGACCACCGTTACCGGAGTCGTACACTAGACCGTCCTGAACGCCCGCAGAGTATCCTGGTACTTCGAAGTAGGTCGTACCTTCAGTGATTGGTAACAGTGTGTCGTCTGTGGTGGTTGTACCGGTGCCGAACGTAACCGTATTCGTTTCGTCGGTCGTGATGTTCATTTCACCGAACGCGCTTAACGGCGTGTTATCCGTGATGTCGATCGACGCTTCACCCGTTTCGGTATCTACGGTGACCGTAAAGTCCGTACCAAATGTGAAGGTCTTAACGCCTGCCGTAGCGTTAACCGTCACGGTCGCGTCGGTCGGTAAGTATAAGTTATTGGTAAGGTAATCGAGTAACTGGTTTAACGACGTCGCGGTGATGTTACCGGTCGTGTTTTCTGCGATCGTAGCGTTTATCTGTGTGCTCAGTTCTGAAAGCGTAGCGCGTGCCATAATAAAAAGCCCTATCGGTTGAGATAGGGCTAGTATAACACGGTATTATCGGGGAGGGTTACGACGGCGTGGTGTGTAATGCCAGCTTAACGGCTGAAGCTACTCGACTAGGCCTAAAGAACACTTCGCCGTCTACCCTTGTCTGCTTTCCGTCCGTCGTAACCATATGCGTTTTACCGTCGTATATGTTAATCACAGCGCACCCTCCCACATTTTAACGACGTTCAGAAACTTAAAACCCGCTACGACGAACAGAACTACCCCGACGCTGATCGCTACAGACGGCACGAACTCGTCACGGCGTTTCGTTTCCCAATCGCTGCGGGTGTGCACCCATTGGCGTTGCTCGGCTTTGGTATATTTATTTGTCACGGTGCGCTCCTTACACTGGCGACACACTGCGTATCGCCTTAATATCCTAATAATAATACACGTTATCGTAACGCTGTCAACTAGCCGACCGCGACGTACTCCACACTATCCGCGCCCATACCGCCGACGTGCATCGACTCATCAATGTCGGGGCGTATAGGTGACACGTTTATGACCACGGCGTCAAACCTGTTCGGTGATGTGGTTCCCTCGGGCGTCTTATTAATTAGTATCTTGTTCGTATTAGGGTTTGTGACGTACGTCGGCTGTGATAGCTCCGTCACTAGCTCGTCGAGGCCTTCCATATCGCTAGACAGGGCGATACAGTCGTCCGGTGATATGTCCGCGCCTTCGTAGCGTACTTTGTAGGAGTTGTGGCATAGCTGGCGGAGTTTCCACGCGGCCTGTGCTCTTAGGTTCGTAAAGAAGTCTTTATTTCGTATCGATTCCTTATCACCTGGTTCGACCCTCTCGCCCGTATTCACGTCACACGCAGGGTTTACGATAGCGTGGCTCGGCGACCAGCCTATGATCGTAGGTAGCGTCGCAGGCTTACGACCCGATTCTACAGCGTTACTCTCGTACATCGTAGCGGCGGCACGAGCACCCGCACCGACACCGTTAATCTCGTAACGCCACTGGTCAGCGCCTATCATGTCGGACATTGCGTAATACTGACGCGCAACGGTGTCAGCGTTACCGCCGTCACACATGGACGCTTCGACAAGATAGCCGCGTTTAACCGCTAGGCTGTTTCTATCGTTACCGCCGTCCGCAACGTCCATCGACGCGACGCGCGACCCTGTAGGCTCTGGCCAGTTAAGCGCCTTGTGAATATCAATACACGCTTTAACCCATTTGCTCGGGATAAGCACGCCCTGTACTGCCGACGCGTAGTCGCGATCGACCTCTTGAGCGAATACGTGCAGTAAACCCTCGTCTTCAGCCTTAGCGCGTCGACGGTCGTACCAGTTCAGGTCTTTGCCTGGGTGGTCACGCCAGTCGAATATAAATACGCGCGTCTTACCTTTTGGTAACTCTTCGCCCGCTTTCCACTCGACGCCGGCTTTACGACGACGATAAAAAACGTTACCCGTACCGTTTACGGATGATATGTCGATTTGTACGTCCGTGTTATCACCTAACGACGCCTCGATCAGTTCCGGCCTCTCGTAATGTGCGCTCTCATCCTTGAAGTAGATCCCCTTACGACCGCCTCGCCCAATGTTATCGCCAGCCTCGCCCGCAATTTGCGCGCCGTTTTCAGGGTTAACGATTTTCATGCTTGGCATGTGCTTGTCACCGTTCCAACCTTGAGGGTGGAAGATGTCAGCCGGAAGCATGTTTATCATGTCACGGATTTTCTGGAATATAGAATCGGGGTCGCCTATACGGTCGACTAGCATTTCCTTACGGGAACCGAAACCGGTAGACGAGTCGGGGCGAAAAAGCCACATCCACACAGAGAACGCGGCACATACGAACGTTGCGCCCGCGTCACGACACTTTTCAATGAGTCCCGACTCGCCGTCGTCTATGCAATCTTGAAGGAACCAGACAAGCTCTATCTGACGAGGGAACAAACAGAAAGGCATACGCTTCGGGATCGGGTCTTTCTTTCTAGGGTCGTACGTCGTAGCCCAATCAAGTATAAAGTCGACAGGGTTCGACTCGTAGTGCTTCAATACCGCCGCTTTAACTACAGGGTCTGACCGCATTGCATTGAGTAGGTCTATCCTCCGTTTGTACACCTCTGTGAAGTTAGGAGGCCAAACGTGACACACCCTAGGGTCGTTGTCGTACTGTTTCATGTCGTATTTCATTAACTCATATCTTCCCATCCTGAAGGCTTATAAACCCATCCGTCAGGGGTTGGGGTGTTTGCGTATGTATTCCTAGCAACCGAACCGAAAGCAAAGTTGGTTGAAGTTGGCTTAGAGTAGGTCCAATACTCTGTGAGTATTTCAGGTTCTTTATGTGAGAGTGTCGATTCGCTAGTTAATCCATATGTATTAAGCTTTATGATTCCGGTGTCATAGTCAACATTAGTTATATATGTAGTTGTTGACCCTACAACTACACACTCTCCGCCATTAAACAATCCTGATTCTGAAATCACATCACATAAAACAGTGCTGGAATCGACTACCGAAACGCCGATATTGTTGCGGTTTGAAGTTTTAAATAAACCTATACCGCCAATATATGTATCATTCCTACCCCTGTCACTATCGTTAAGGCTTATCGTCGCATTGTTGTATGTGTATATCGACTTGTAGTCCGGGACGCCCTGTGAAATTCCCAAAACATCTATTGTATGCCTAGATAGTGCGTTATCATCTTGCCCAGCTCTTACTCCTATTCCGACTACAGGGTATCCTACAGAGCTGTTAGTTATTTGGTTGTTTTCATACCTTACAGGGTATATATCACTATCTGTCTTCAGTATGCATTTAGGGACTGAAGACGCTTGATTGTCGTGAACGCTCAAACCCCTGCAAGCTCTAACAGCTTTAACAAAATACTGACTTTGAGAGCCGGACCCAACCACGTTGCAATGATGGACGTCTATGTTTTGACATGTGTTGTCAGTATTGTCTATTTGAACGTAAGCATTTTGTTTTGTTGATGTTAAACCCTCGAAATAAGCGGATATCTCAACTTGTATCACCTTGTCAATTAGAATGCAGCCTTGGTCAATCGTTGGTGTGTTGATGACTTTAATATTAACTCCATGAGTCTCTGCCGGGTTGTAATCTCTTTGATCGCCGATCACCATCGCATAATCCACTGCGCCAAAATATTCACCACCATCAATCACTACTGCATTTATTTCGTTAGCACCGTCAAGTTGAGACATTGATAGATTTGTATTATTTACAGTTGAACGGCAGTTTAATGCTTTACAACTAAACGAGCGTATGTTAAGTCCAATATCGAAACCTCCAGTGTCTATATTAGTAAGTTTAGTGTTGTAGTGATGTACAGCAAACCCTCTGCCGACTTTTGTTGGTGATTGAGATCTTACCTTAATGCCTTTTATTTTTAAGTTTGTAGCGCCTGTCCTTACTGTAATTTCATCAGCAAAATCCGAAGCTCTTAGAAACGTAAAAGCCCCGCCGCAATTAAAATGAGAAGTAATATCGATTTGTGAAGATATTAGAGCTACGCCCTCACCCTTTACTGTTCTAAGTCCGTTATTTGATGCGTATTCAAACGCATCTTTAACTTGTTGTGTGCTATCATTTACCCCGTCCAAGGTATCGCCGAAATCAGAAATCCAAACACCGTTCAAGGGTATAAAATCACCAGAGTCACCATTGTTAGCTATGCGCTTCCAACTGCCCGCGCCTGTGCTTGCGGTATCTCCAACACTAATCGCAATAGGCACCCCCGCAATCATATTCTCAACAGCAGAATTACCCTCTGAAGCCTTGTAAACTATGTTGGTCAAATCAGGAATAGTCTCCTCAACGACCGCAACGACCTGAGCTTGGGTTATCGCTTGGTACGGCTGCACGTTCGCGTCGTCGGGTCCGGTCGTAGGGTCTGAGCCTTGCGCTACGTATGGCAGGGTCGCAGCGGTGCGCGGCTTGTACGGGATACCGTTATACACGGCGTATTCGTTGAAAGCGTTAAACGTCGTAACGCCCGCCGTCCACGTACCGATCGGAATACCGCCCGTACCCTGAATCGCTTCGAGGTAAGCAGCTTCAAGCGAGTCAAGCGTCCGGTTCACGCCGCCTGTGCGGTTAGTGGATGTGGTGATCGGGTTACCCGATGCGTCCTTAGAGTTCACGACACGACCTAAGTGCGCCGTGTCGAGTTGTGCGTCGAGTAGTTCTTGCTTGGTCACGAGACCTGAAGGTGTCTGCATTGTGTAGCCCCTATACGTGTGTTCAGTTATAGGGGCTATTGTAGCGCGTTAAGTGTTCAGTGGGAATAGTGCGAGGTTTGCGTCGTATGCTGCTTGCCACACGGTAAGGTCGTCCGGTGTGATTACGAATACGGTCTGTGCGTCAGGAAACACGCCGTGAACACGTCCGTCAGGTCGTATCACCATGTGAGGTTTTTCACGGTATATCGGAGCGAGTGGTACGGCGTAGAACATAGCAAGAAGGGCGTCAAGAGACGCCCCGTTCGTTACGTAGTCAGTCATGTTACTGCGCCAGTTTAGCGCGTGCAGAGCGATACGACTCTTCCAGTCCGTGCATCTTAATGACGTTGCGCTTGTACTGCTCTAGTAACACGAGGATTTGACCTTCACAGTTACGTTCTTCAGGTCGTCGTTCACAGATAAGACCCGCAAGTAGCGCGTCCTGCTTGCGTGAGCCCGTCAGAGCGACGTTACGCGCATCTTCGAGTACTTGGAGCTGTTCAGCTTTAGACTCGGCTGCGTTCGTTACAGGCGCTAGGAGCGATAGGGCGAGTAATAGAGTTCTCATGGTTAGCGCTCCTTCGGTGTGTGGCACTTCGGACGCAGTTGTACCGATGGGTTGTCCTGTGCCCAATCCACGATTCGTTTCTGCTCCGCGGCTTCACCTGTCTCTTCGTCCGTATCGTCTAGCGATACGAGACCTTTAGGCGTATGACACTGAGGGCACAGGTCGAGGGTCGAGTCGTACACGTTAGTACACACCTCACACGAGGTCACTGAAGTGCCATGGTAGGGCGGTACGCGTCGAGGTTCTTTTTCGCCTATTGTGTGAACCTCTACCGTCTCTGCGGATTCGTCAGGTTTTCTCGCTTGCACTACTGGTTGCCCGGTACCGCTTGCCTCAAGCGCATCGTCGTTAAGCGAGATACGCCCGTCGCGTACTAACTGCGCCATATGTCTAATGACACGCAGCGGCGCAGCACCACCACGTAGCAACTCCTGGCAACGGTACGTAACCGAGTCGGACCATTCGATCGTATCGGTTTCACACATAATGTCGCCTTCGTCGAGGCGTAACAGGGTGGTCGTGTCGTCGCTGTAAAGCACTGTACACGGCTGTATGTCGCCATGTAGTACGTAACGGATTTCGTTCAGTTGGGATTGTGCTGCGAGTCGGTCTTTGATTAGTTCGTCGATGCTTGAATTTACGTTACGACGCATCAAACCCGCTTCGACGAGCATCTTGGTAATTTCACCAATCTGTGTATTTGCGTCGTCGCGATACAGGTCTCGCTCCGACTTGTTTAGTTCAAGCGCTTCGACAGCGTTGAATAACTCGGTAAGCCCTGCCGACTCTGGAAGCTCGACCAGTTGCTTCAGGCCGTTAATCGTGCCTAGTAGCTCGTTATGCTGAGTTTCAAGCGTCTCGAATTTATCTCTAAGTGCGCGACGTTTTTTGCCGCTTGAATTGTATGAATCGCGAAGATTGTCGCGTTCAGTGATTAAGTTACGTGTAGCCACGAAAATGTGGTGAGTAGAATAACAACCTAGTAATTTTTTAAGGTTGGTCTTCAAATCTAAATCGGTGTCGTATTTCATAGCGTTGTGCTCCTGTTCGCTCCGAATGAAAAGGGGTTACTCGGCGCGCCTGGAGCGACTTAGGCTTCAGATGATGTGCCCACCAACCTAGCCGAGTACATGTGGATACTAGCGCACCGCGACGGGTGCGTCAAGCATCGCCCTTGATAGCGCGACGATATACGTCTGCGGCGTCTACGGCGCTCATTTCGGTGTTAATCGTCTCGACGGGCTTACCATCGGGACCGGACACTTCGAGGCGTTCAGGGCTGTAGGAGCCCGTCATTTTCGCCAGCATGTCGGCGTACTTCGCTCGGGTCTTCTCCGACACGATTTCGCGAGGGATGATCACAAACTTGCCGATCGACATTTCGAACTTTACCGAATCAACGTACGGCTTCAGGTCGTCGGGGATTTGTGTCGGGTCGTCTACGGTCGGGCGGAAGTCGTACCCCAAGATCTCCCCGGTCTTAGCGTTTTGGCGCTCGACGTACTCCCACGGAAACGTTTTGAATCGGTCCGCCGGGTCGGTCGCTTTGTCTCGTATCGTCTCCACCATCGTAGCGGCGGCTTGCGCGTTTGATGCTTTCGACTCGGCCACCAGCTCGTCGTACGCCTCTACGACTTCGGGACGCTTGCGGAACTTCGACACGAACTCCGTTTTAGTTTGCGGCGAGAGGTTTCGCTTCTCCGGCATAGCCATGTCGAGACATGTTGCGTTCGTCCAAGCTGAACGACCTTGATCGAAGAGGTACTTAACGAGCTTGTATTCCGCGTCGCTGAACGGTCTGCTCATTTCTAAAATTCTCGAATTGTTTTGTGTTGCTCTCGATGTTACCGCACCGCACACGTAACGTGCAACCGGTATCGCCACGAGGCGCAACGAGCGAAGCATTACGGAACGCTGTATCGTAATAGAGGCATTACGGAACGCTGTAGCGTAATAGAGAGCGGTAACACATAAGGGTAACACATCTTTTTTCACGCTCAACCCTTTACGCATAAGGGCTCGACCCATGCGGTTACGGGTAACACATCCCTTTACTATACATTACAGTATTTATTATATTTCCTATATTCTTAATTATTTATTATATTTCTTATATATTCTTATATTTCTTATATAGTAGTGTTACCGTGTTACTCTTATAGTATTATTAACGAATTTCAAGGACTTAACGGTTAAAAACGTAGTGTTACCCCCGTGTTACTCGTGTTACCTTTAAAATAGATAAACGTCGTACCGTAACGCTTTTATATTAACTCGGCGAAATTACGGTACGACGTTTATAATATATTCCTGTTTTTATGTATTAAATTTTATAATTGAGTAGGCAAGTAACATTTTTGCGCTTATATGTCGTCTGCTTCGTTACTATGTTAAAACGGTCCCGCAGCGTCTTCCCGAACTTCTTAATGGGCATTGGTTGGGTGCCGTTTCTCTGAGAAAACAGGCAATACGCATCGTGTACGAATTGTAAAGGTATTTTGGCACCCGCTTCAGGTATCAACTCTTCGCGTATAAATCTCGCCTCTAATCCTCCCGTGTGACCCATTAGTAGTCGCTTTAAATTGTCGTAAGTTTCGTGCGTGAGTACCTGACCAGGAGGACACGGAGCCACTAAAGGCCTGTTGTCTTCCGTTCTTGCTTGCACCTTTTCACACACTATGTGACGGTTTTTTAATTCGTCTAGTACCTTTTGCGTTGTGTCGAAGTTAACGACGCGTACAGTAGACTTGTACAGTTCAAAGGGTTCTGTCGTGTATAGAACGCCTTCAGGTGTTTCGATAATGGTCACTCTGATCATGCAATACGTACCCCCATAAAGCAGTCAAAAACAGAGCCGGAATGCTTGGCTTTACCCTTAGTAACTCCGCGTCAGTAGGTTGTAAACCACATCACGAAAATCGCTTTTCGCTTGCTCGTTAAGTAGCAACTGCTGACACATGTCATTCATTCTCACCCTAAAGTCGGTCACATAAGCGCGTGTTAGCTCTGTGCGGGCTTCCTCGTCGTTACTGAAGTAATGAGCCGCGTTAGTTTTCTTCAGGTTGCCCACGATGCTCTCAAGCATGAAGTCGACGGACTGAGTCGGGACGCCTAACTGCTTCGCCATAACGTGCACTTTAACCATGCGCTCAAAGCGGTCCGGGTCTCTTGCGTGGATTGCGTTGAGCTGGCACGCGTGCGGGATGCTGTAAGCGGCGGCTACTTCTGATAGGCTTTTAGCACCAAGGCTTTTTGCTTGTTTTGCTGGTGTCATGTGTTGCTCCTTTATAATATTTCTACAACTTCAGCGTTTTTGATTACAATTTCGTCGGTGTCGTTAAAAACCTCATCAATTGATAAATCTCCACCAACGATGACAACTTGCTCGTCGTCATGTTTATACTGCTCAGCCAATTTAACAGCAGCATCAAAATTAATAACCTCACCGTCAAAGCCATCCACATCCAAAAATATAGCGCATGTACCGTCTATAGCATCGCCAGAACTACATCCATCAACCCAGTGATAGCTATTACCAATAAAATCGCCAACGTTTACAACTTCATCTTTACCGTTGAATTTAGTCATTACGCGCAAGCCGTAGACTTCGTGATTTAGTTTTGTTTCATTGATAGTTTTCATAATTTATTGCCGCGTTGTTTTCGTTTCGATGGGGTTATAATAGCAAAACATAACATTATGTAAAGCTTTATTTTACTTTTTATTAAAGAGTTGAGGTTGAGTTGTGAGACTTATATTCAATGAGTAGATCAATCATACTGCTAATGTAAGTTGAATAGTAAACGGGTGTCCCGTTTTTGCAAAGGACGCTGTCATGTCCATCTTGTTTGACATGATAGACATTTTCACCTGTCAACATCCGGTCAATTCTAATGTTAAAAAGTGCTTCCTCAAATATCTCAATGCTATCGAGATTTCTGTAGTCGATTTGACAAAGACGCTCTTTAAATTTCACATTGAGTAGTAAGCGCTCAAACTTTATCGCGCTGTCGATACTTAATACATCATCTTTGTAAGATGCTAACAGCAAACTCTCTATAAAAAATGTTAACTGTCGAGTGATGACGTTATCACTCAAAAGTTTTACTTTAATTAAGAGTGACTCTAGAGCATGAGATAACTCAGGACTAACGCAGGACTGAGTTTCTATTTGCTGTACTACCTCTACCGTTTGATTAATTATTTTTTTAAATGATGCGTGCGTGATTTTCATAATTTGTCGCTCCCTGGATAAGTGGTTGCCTCGTTGGCTTGAGTACATAATAGCAAAACATAACATTATGTAAAGCTTTATTTTACTTTTTATTAAGTTTTTATTTCACAGCGATCTCTTGGAGTTCGCGACCGACACAATAAGCGATGTATACAGCGCCCTGTTCGTCAAAAGATTCGGCGCAATCATAGCCGAGCCTATGAGCCAAGATCCCCTGGTACTGTTGAACAATCCAGCCAGCATTAAAGTCTCTAACTGTTGTTTCGTATTCATAAATAGAGTTAGTTTCATCAAGTATTTCTGAAATCTCCTCATCGTCACAATCAATACCGAGCTCTTCGCGCAACTTTTGAAATACGTCACGCATAATCTTACATTCTGTAAAGTCGTGTTCGTAGTTCAAACGAGTAATATCGAGAATGTTTTCAACTTCGATGTTGTATTGAAAATTGCACTCGTTAGCCAAATTGTAAGTATTCCCCTCACTAGCGAAGAACAGACAGCCGCGTTGGTAGTCATTTTCATATGACTTGTGAGCTTCTACTTTTTCGATTTTTTGGAATGATGCGTGCGTGATTTTCATAATTTGTCGCTCCCTGGATAAGTGGTTGCCTCGTTGGCTTGAGTACATAATAGCAAAACATAACATTATGTAAAGCTTTATTTTACTTTTTATTAAGTTTTTTTTTTATTGCGGCCGGAGCCGCGTTAGGTGGTGAATTAAAGGTACTTGCGCACTACTGCCGATTCAAAATCCGAAGAGTGAAATGCGCGACCAAAAGATTTTGGGCGATTTGCATTAAAATCGTTAACAAAAGCAAACTTATCTTCTAGGCTAGAAATATCTTTCTTGAACTCAATGTAAAGAGAGCCGTTTTGTGCAAAATCAGATTTAACAGCAATAAAGCCATCGAAGCTCTTAGCGTAATGAGTCGCAGCTTTAGCAACTCCAGCAATAACAGCAATAAAGCCAAAGTTTTTTTTAGCGTGTACCTTTTGAAGAGCAAGCTTAAGAGCTACTGCGTAATCACCAACAACTTCTACTGTTGCCTTGGCTAGTGCGTGTGCTGCTTTAAAGATTTCTGAGTTAGTCATAATTTGTCGTCCTGTTGTAAGTAAAGTATGTTTCGTTTCGATGGGGTTATAATAGCAAAACATAACATTTTGTAAAGCTTTATTTTACTTTTTATTAAGTTTTTTTTATTGCGGCCATAAAAAGCCGCTGGTTAGGCGGCCATTCTTTACACTTCACCCTGTCACTCCTAAGCTTTCTAAATCATTCATAATGCGTTCGGTCAGTGCCGACGCTTCCTTCGGGCGCATAACTTGCAGCGCGTTAACGTTGGTCCCGTACCGTTTCGCAAGGTCTACATGTATCATCTGATCAGGCACCCCCATAGCACGAAACGCACCGGCGTATAATGCTACGGCCTCGCGTAACTCTCGCTGAGCGACTACGGTCTTATTATGGCTAATCGCGGCCATCATTTGAACTTTAGTACCGCCGTACGGTACGTTCCATTCCTTACTAAGCTTGTCCGCTTCGCCGCGCATGTCTGCCAGTTCTTCGGGCGTTAGCTCGCGTAAATCCGCGTCAACAAGTACAAGGTCGCCACGACCACCAGACCCCACGACAGGCGTATGGCCGCAGTACGGACACGAAGACGGACCGACAGCATACACACCCATACACTCGGGGCAAGTTTTAACAGCTGCGGCACCTGCGTCTGATTTGCCGCGTTTTTCACGGCGGTCGAGGCTCCACTCTCGGGGCGCATCTGGCAGACCGTGACGCTTAACGTTGCCAACCATGTCGACGATAATCGCGTGGGATTTACCCGATAGCGGGCGTAAAGAACGACCAAACTGCTGAGAATACAATCCGTAACTCATGGTAGGGCGTGCCATGATAACCGTCTCAATACCTGGACAGTCGAAACCCTCCCCGAACAGGTCAACGTTTACGAGAACCTGCGTTTCTTTATTGGCAAACTTTCGCAGTTCACTACGTCGCACCGCCGCGTCGGTCGTACCATCTAATGAGATCGCTTTGACTCCGTTAGCGTTTAGCTCGTCCGCTGTTTTTCGCGACGTCTCTACGTCAACCACGAATACGACCGATTGAGTCCCGTTAGCATACTTTACGTAATTCTGTACTACGTCGCCGATAATACCTTTCTGGGCTTTCTGGTTTCTCTTGCGTAGCTCGTTTTTATTAAAGTCACCGTCCGAACCATACGCCATGTTAGATAAATCTATGTTGGTCGGCGGCGCGTATATGCTGTAATCGGTTAGGCTACCGTCTCGGATCAGTTCTCGCATCTGTATCACTTCGAAAAAGTGGTCGATGTACCCGTCAGCATGAGAACCTAAACCCTTACCATCCGCACGACACAGGGTAGCCGTCGGGAAAAGACCCTTAGCGTTAGGGAACAGGTCTATACACTTTCCCCAACCCGAACCCTTGGTAATATGATGGCTCTCATCAATTGATAACATTGTCAATTTAGGAGCCCACGTATCGACCCGCTGACGTAGTAATGACTGAACACTCGAAACAAAGGTTTGAGCATTGGGTGACCTGAAGCACTGACCCGTCTCTTCAATGTGTCGCTCAGATATGAACCTTACCAATTGATTATTTTTGGTCAGTATGTCGTGCATAACACCCTGTCGGGCTAACGCTACGGATATCTGTTCTATAAGTTCGGTACGGTGCGCGACCATACCGGTATAGCCGCCGCGGTTTCGTTCTCGTCGATTAAGCTCGGCCATCATTAGGGTTTTACCCGATCCGGTAGGACTTACAGGGCATACACGCTGTAAACCTTGCGACCAAAGGTTCTCCGTGGTCTGTATTCCGCTTGCTTGGTACGGTCTAGGTGTTAACACTGTCTATCCACCTCGCACCAGTTTGAGATAATGCGCCCGTTACTGCTCGGTAACATCATTACTTCTTGATTCCCGCGAGTCCTGCAATTACAGCAGTAACATGGGTACGTTGAAGCCCCCACGCCTCCGCACTCGGGACAAGCTACTTGACGCATCGGCGCGTTGCGGAATCCCGCGTGTATATTAATTTTACGTTCTGTTCGTGCCATGGGTACTCGCTCCTATTCTGTGAAGGTAATGCGTTGGATAGGACCTTCGATGCGGTACACATGCCCACGGTAGTCGTACTGACTCATAGGCTTGTGCAGGCTATTACCATGCTTAACCAAAATAATAACATTAGACACCTTAGCAAACTTAGCGACAGGGCCTTCGTGCTCTACGTGGGCTACATAATGCCCGTCCGGTGCGTCTTTAATGCTCTCGTCTTCATACTGGTGAAATACTGTCTCGCCTTTCATATCGTACTCGCTCCTATAATAAGTTTTCGGAATTGATTATATATTATTACATGAAGGTGTTGCAAGTCGTAAATTATTCGTTTATAGTTCGTTTCGTTGTCACGATGATGTGACGTAATAGATAGGGCGCACAGCCCGTTAGGAGCGACAAGTATATGATTGCAGATAAATACGGTGTAGGTCTGGTAAAATTCGAGGGCGAGGAACACGCTCACCCGTGCGTCCAATTTGGTGACGGCATGACTCGTATCTTTACTACAATTTGGGATAAACAAAACGTTGGTATCAAGTTAGCTAAAGTAGTAGAAGACCTACCAGCGTTCCACTCTTGTGATTATGACGAGGAAAACCCGCCGCATAAAACCGATGGTAACGAAATCCATATCATGTTCGATAATCCAAAGTCTATTGACGCTATGATCAGTCGTTTGGAATATATCAAAAACGTTATGGTTTCCGACGAACCCTTCCCTGCTAAATAGGAGCGGCACCATGTTACAAGAAACACTTACACACGTATCACCGCTATGTGATGCGCTAGAAAGCAATATCAACGACGGCGACCACGCTACGATCGCAGAACAAGCATCTGAACTGGTCGTCTGGGTTCAAACGCTTAACACTCTATTCAACGTAGAGCCGTCAAACCCTCACGGCGCAATCAAAGCACTCGACGAGTCTATCAAGTCGCTGCAAGCGGTACGCAAACAAGTATTCAGCGCAGTCGAGCAACGTGTGATCAGCGGTGAAACGGTGGAAGGCTTCGCACTTACACAAGGTAAAGCAGTCCGCAGCATTCCCGACTTTAACGCAGCCGTGACGCTACTTGAAACGACGGCGGGTATTTCTAAGTCGTGGATGTTCGAACAGAAACCGCTAGGCGTACCAGCTATTGAAAAACTGTTAGTCGCTCAGAAAATTAAGCCCGAAGCACGCGAAGCATTGCTATCGCAATTCGTAACAGTAACTGAAGGTAAATCGAAGGTGGTGGTCGTATGAGTCAAGCAGTATGGAAATACCCGCTTCAGGTAACCGATGAGCAAATTATCGAAGTTCCTGTCGGGGCGGAACCCCTGAAGGCCGAAATGCAAAACGATGAGCTTTGCCTGTGGATGTTGGTTAATCCCGAGGTATCGACTGTTAAGAAAAAAGTACACGTTCACGGTACAGGGCATCCTGTCAGTGACTTTGTGACGCGTAGTGACTACGTTGATTCTTTCATGCTGCACGACGGTGCGCTAGTATTCCATGTTTTCGTAACGGGCGAGTCAATAACTGAAAAAGAGTTCGACCGTCGCGCGGCTTTATCCACTACGATCACCCTTAAATCGGAGACCTGTTAAATGTCTAACCCACTAGTAAAACTACAAGGCTTACGCGCCGAAATCGCGAAGCTGACACCAGAAGAAAAACGTATGTTCCATGACGCTAAGAAAGCGATCGCGGTCGTACGTGAAGAACACGGCGAGTGGTCACAGCTTGCCTGTCTTGAAGCAGCGTTAGAAGACGCAGTTAAACGCGGGGATATGTAAATATGCGCATCAGCGAGCTAATTGAACAACTCCAAGAAACGCTAGAGTCGGACGGCGACCTAGAGGTGCGTTTGCAAACAGACCACGGTCAATGCGTAATGCGCGCTACATGGTCAGGTGTTAGTTACATTGAAGACGATTCGTACATGGCTGAAGCCGTGGCGGACGAAGATCGAGACGAGTCACATATTAAAGTATGCGAAATTCAAGCATTCTAAAAAGGAGCGCAACACATGAGTACCCCTCAAACTGAAACAACAGGAGCGAATCCCGCTATGTCCACATCAAAACAAGAATTTATTCTTAACAACATCACCGAAATGGTACGCGCTGGACGTTTTACCGACTTGCCGAAACTCGCGGCTGACCTTGCGGAAGTGTACGACGTATCGTGCGACACCGTGACGCCGAGCACGTCAGGTTTTAAAATTCAGCTCGATACCGAAGAAGCACCGGAAATCAATAACAACGTACCGTACGCGCAGTCTGTAGAGGACGGCGAAGGCGTGGCACCAATCGCGCCGATCGCTGACGTACCGAGCACCCCGACCGCAACGGAAAAAGCGGCCGAAGCGTTAGGTATGTTCGGCGACGCAGCGGGTGCAACACCTGAAACGGCACCAACCGCACCCGTCGCAGACGCACCAACCGAGCCGACGCCACCGTCACAACGTACGCACGACGATTGGGGCCTACCATTCTCTGACGACTGGCACGTGTCGACGCGTAACACCGCTAAACCTGGTTACTTCAAGCGTAAACCGGGTACGAACGA
>Ga0208669_1000339_pt1 | contig 18978 bp, 26 predicted proteins | sample 21_taG_FD_184095 | JGI IMG/M metagenome (GOLD analysis project Ga0208669, IMG submission 184095) | Marine viral communities from the Subarctic Pacific Ocean - 21_ETSP_OMZ_AT15319 metaG (SPAdes) (version 2) | ecosystem: Environmental > Aquatic > Marine > Oceanic | place: Pacific Ocean | collected...
ATCATCTTCATCATCTATACCAATTGCCTTAAATGTAGATTTTTTAAATGCCATAGGTGTTTTATAAACTGGTATTGCAGAAGAATTTGTTGCCTCTAATTCTCGTTTAATAATACCACGAATCTTTTCCTTTAGAGCCTCCTCTTTTTCCCACTTTTTAGCCATTTTAGGTTTGTTAGCGTGCATCCATCTTCTTTGTTTTTCAGATTTAAAAGGCATCTAATTATACATTATCGTTATTATCCCAGCTCTCTAACCATATCGAAGCTGTGTGTGCTTCTTGATATCTTGGTACTGCTGGTGGTGTTACACCTCTAATATTATTTTTATGTGTCCAAGTTACTAAATCAGTTTCACTACACCATTCTGCTAATTTTTGCTTGTTTGTATCTGACCAACCATCTGATGCTGAATACTGACCAGTATAGACGGAATTTGATACAAATGCCCCATATGATCCTAATTGTGTATCTAATGCTGAACCAGTTAACTGATTGAACTTTGCCCCATCATAATGTGTCCATAAACTTCCAGTTGCTGAATCTAAGTTTAAATATGCATCTAATTTTGCCATTACTTTCTCCTAATTATTTGTCTTTCTTACGATGTTTCTTTAAAATTGTATCCCACACCTTCCAAGAATTTTCCATATCTCTTAATGCGGAATTGAGTTTCTTACCTACCTTATCCATATGAGCGTGAAATTCTTTTGTTACATTGTTGTAATGACTTCTATCATTCCAATCATACATATCGGATTCTGTTGGGCCGTAATCTCTAAATCTTTCTAACTCGTTAAACATATCTCCCCACTTACGGTGATAATCGGATACATCACTTAGTTTTCCAAACTGAGGAAGTTTAGATTCGTTAATTGGCTCTTTAGAATCTTGATGTTGTTTCGTCACACTATTCAATGTCGGTAATTTATCACCAAACTCTCTTTTAAGGTACTTACTCTCGTGTAATATTTCTTTTAATTTTTTCACTATCTTAACTCCGTCCAATCTCTTGGGTTTGAATATCGTGATTTGTAATACCATTTCTTCTCTTTCATATTGTAGATATAAGCATATTCCTCACCACTATCAAATTTTACAGCGTCTCTGTTTCTCCAATTACTTGTCATTCTACCCTTTTCACCTCTATCTCTACCATAAAATACGGTTACATCTTTTTCAGGTTTTTCAAATGAATGGTCTTTACTTCCTTTAATCTTCTTACCAATTGTAGAAATTCCTGCACTTCCAAGTTTTAAAAGTTGTTTTACTACTGCCGGATTTCTATAATACTTTTTCAAGTGTTTACCTGCCCATTCAGGATAACCATCGTAATGTCCGTATGTAGATAGAATTTTACCATTTGGTTGTTCAATACCAACCAACCAACGAGTTCCCTCTGTAAGAACACTTTGAACTTCTTCTTTAATTATTTCTCTTAGTCTTGATATTTTCATCTTCTACTCCCAAATGTTGTGTATAATCCAGTATACTTTTCAATCATATCATGTAATTGGTCTACATATATACCTTTAAGTTTCTTTATGACCTTGAATTGATACTTGTATATCTTTCCAAATGTTAAGTTGTATAAATCTCTACCTCTGTCTAAATCAATAATGATGTGTGATACTCTCTTTGAATTTCTACCGATATGTAGGATTAATCCATCTTTACCGATACCCTTTGATTTCACACCCATTAACATTTCAAATTTTCTACCACCAAGTTGTTTCATTATCTCTTGTGCCTGAGATTGACTAACACCCTCGTTTACGGATTCTTTTTTAGAGTAATCAGGATCTAACTTTCTCATCTTGATTAGAATATCACGGATTCTTTCTCTATCAATACTATCGCCCGTGAAAGTGTCATTTGAATACTTTTTGAGATAAACTGAAAGGGCTTTGTTTATATCTCCAACTTTCAAATCTCTACCTTTCTTATCAGGATAAATACCTTTTTTTCCGTAGAAATCACCCATGTATTTGTAAAATGGTATTAGATTTTCTTTTATAGACCTACCTTCGTCCATTTCTTCATACCCACTACCATATGGTGCTGATTTACCATCGTGATTAGGTGCTACATTTTCATTAGCCCATAATGATGACATTATTTCAGCCTTTTTGGTGGAGTTGGCTTTCTTGTACATCTTTGTAACCATATCGTAATATCTTAATTTTTCTGTGGCGTCTTTTTCATTATCACCTTTTTTCATCAAATATTGTTTTATCTTATCTTGTTCCGATTCATTTATGGATTCTAATCCTAACATATCTGCTGCAACTACAAAGTTTGCAGTATCACCTTTTGATTTATCTAATGGTATCAATCTCACTCTTTTAAATGTTTTCTTTAACATCTGTGATAATTTTTTAGCTTCCATCTTATCATCGATAAAGTAACTCAAACTACCTTTACCTGTGTGCATACTAACAACAGATTTAACACCTAATGATTTTGCCAACTTGGACATAATATCTGACATCTTATCGGATATACCTTCTTTCTTTAAACGACTCTTTTCAGCCCTACCACGATTTTTAGATTGTGATTCAAATCCCACTATCTTTCCCCCTTTGTGTGAAGCGTCTTTACCATCACCATTTCCATAAGTACCTTTCTTACGATTGTACTTATTTAATTCTGCTCTGTATTTTTTAGCCTTGGTGGATGAACCATATTTAGCATACTCTTTTTTGTAATCTCGTTTCTTTTCCTCACCGAGATTAACAATTTCTTGTTTGACTATATCATTAATGTATTCTTTCATACGCTTATTGTAATCGTCCAAAGGTTCTTCCTCATGTTTCATCCAAACTGGATGTTCTTCACCACTATATGGTCAAGTATGGTGGCCATCTTTCATTATTTTATAATTTTTTTAACCTCGGTGTAGAATTTATTTAATTCTTCTTCCGATAGGTTCTTTAAATTTTGTTCATTTACTGAATTGACAATGGATTTAATTTTAGATTCTGTTTTTTGCTCTTCATTAGTTTGAAGTCTAAACTTTCTCCAATTTTTGTTCATTTTAAATGTATCAGCTTTATTCATTATAATCCCTTTTTGACTTTTCTAACATATCTCATCAATTCACTTGGTTCTATATTTAGCTGTTTAACAACACGACCAAGTATTGCAGTTACCCTTCTACGATTAAGTCTAGCACCTTGTACTGCGTTAAGAAATTTCTTTAAATATCTTTCTATTTGTGCAGGTACAGGTTGGTCAAACTCATCAGCCTCTACTATATTTTTAATTTCGTTACGAACAAGCTTACGAATTGCATCTTCTTTTACAGAATCCTTCTTGATAGCTTTAGCAACTACTTTTCTACGATTTTTTAGATAATCATCAGTTTTATCTGAATCACCATCGTTATCCACATCATCATCCTCTTTACCGACAGCATCTAAATCTTCTTTAAATTTATTCTCTTGGTGTTTTTTCATTACACTACTGAAAGTAGGAAGTGCTTCACCAAACTCTCGTTTGAGGACTTTACTCTCACTTATTAATTTTGTTAGTTTGGCCATTTTACTCTCCTCTAATTATGTCGTTTATAATACTTTCAACTTTACAATACTTACCACAGGTTCTACCTTCGGTAATTGGTATTTCGTTTCCAACACTTTCTTTCATAGGATATAAGAAAGCTCCGTGTGTGGATGGATTTGATACGAAATCAAAAGCTATTAATTCGAAATCATCTCCTACTTGTTGTCCATCACCCTCACTCATTGGTTGAACTGAACCCATTCCACGAGAACTGATACCCAACTTAATACCTGCTTTAAATAATTCTGTTAATATATTACCACTTGGTGTTCCAAGAACCTCGACCGTACCGACTAAGTTCTTACCTTCCCAATGCATTTCGGTAATATTATGAGATACATTCTGTAAATTAACTACTGATGATTCAGGATGGTCTAACTCACCCATTGCACGTTTCTGTTTGATGAAACCCTCATCATACTTACTCGATTCTCTTGCCAAAATCTCATGTGGATAGACTCTACCATTTTGATTCTTAGCATCTGACCTCTGCAATACACCATGAACCACTAAACGACCATTATTCTGTTTAATTGATTCGTTTATCTGTTCTCTTGAAATCTCAAAAGGTAAATAATCTACTATTAATTGTTTTGACATTATATTACTCCTATCTCTTTAATCTTTGGTAGAATTCTGAAAATTGATATTTTGGTTTTGATTCTACACTTTCATTGATTTTACGATATTCTTTACCATCTATTGTAAGAGTTTCTTGGTCTAATTCTTTTCCAGTTCTTCCAGTTGGTTTATCATATTTTTTACCTGTATATGGATCTGTACCTCCAGTTTCACGGGCTTTCTTTTGTTTATACAATAATTGTGCATTTTGGTCATCTCCAAACACATCACTTTGTGTGCTAACTTGTATACCATAATTTTGCCTATCACCATCTTGATAAATGTTACCTTGTGCATCTACACCCACCATCATTCCATCTTCTTTGTCTTTCCATTGAATAATAGTTTGACCATTATCTGCTTCTTGTGTACCTTGTAATTCTAATCTATCTGGATCTTGAGTACCACCGATTTTACTTAATACACTGGATCCCATTCTTTGTGTATCTTTATCGTCTTTAATTGGTTTTATACCTGCATCTTTTTTATCTTCTGCATCTCTTGAATCTTGTGCGTCTTGAGTTTTCATATCATCTGCTTCATCATCAGCTGCTCTATCAGCATCATTACGAGGTTTTTGCCATCCCCCACCACTTTGATTTCTTGTTCCAAAAATAGAATCCATATCATCAGCAGTCCAACTTGGTGCTGCAGATGGTTCATCTTTCTTTTTCTTTTTTGCCGATTGTGCTTTTTTCGAATTAGGATTACTTTTTAAGTATTTTGCCTGTCCTTCAGGACTTAAATCACTCCACCAATCTTCTTTAATTATTTTTTTAAATTTTGACACGTTAATCTCCTATCTCATAAAATCATATTCTTGATTTTTAAAAATTTGTTCAAATTCTTCTACATAATCCTTTGCTAACTGCTTTCTTTGTCTTTTTGGGAAAACATCTAAGTGATTTCCACCGTATGACCTAACATATCGTTTTGCACCATCGTCAATTAGATACATGAATGCCTTTTGGGCTAAACCTTTACGATATTGACCTTTTTTCTTCTTTTTTGACAAGTTTTTCAATATCGGCATGTATCTTTGTCTATAAATACTCGAATCGTTATCAATGTAGAGTTTTAGCTCTCCCATTTCTTCCGAAATACTTGCCTCTGTTAATAAATCTCTGAGTTTTATCACTTATCTTTCCTCATCATAATATCGTGTCTTAATTCTTCAAGTTTTTTAATCCACGCAGTTAACTTTTCAATCATATAGTTTTTATCAACATCTTTGCTCTGTATTTCAGTATGCCATCTCTTTAGCATCGTTGAAATACTGAACAAAGAGTCCATAAAAGACTTTTTGTTCTGTTCGAATGTCATAATCTTTAATGTAGTTGTCCAACCTTATTAGCTAAATTAACTAATCTCTCACTTATTTTACTTAAAGCCTTATGTGTGTTCTTCCAATATGACCTTGAGTCAACATTTAACTCATTTTTTAATTTTACATTATACTTGACAACTCGTTCTAACTCTGATAGATTATCACGAGTCTCTCTCATTGCCATTCCAATTTTTTGCTTGGGTGTTAAGGTATTATCATTTCTCCAAGCGTGATATCTACCTTCAGTAGTTAAATGTGGATTACTTTGAGCTCCTCTGTTCCAACTATTCATTAACTTACTAAGTGGTATAAGATGTTTTTTAACATTTTTCATTAAAATTTTTCCATCGGTCTTATCACCTTTTAATTTAGTGATTTTATCAGCTATCTTAATACATTTGTCATTGAAATCTTGTAGAGCATCAGTAAATTCTAAGTAAAGATTATTAGAATTTTTCTTTTCTTCACTTACTACCGATTCTTTTCTTAACTTAGGGTCCTCTGGTTCGAAATTATCAGTACCGATGGTCGGATCGTGGTGTCCACCATCAAATCCAGCCTTTTTCTTTTTCTTACCCGCCTTTCTTTTCTCACCTTTAAATGCAAGTGGTGTTTGATATTCACCACCGGCTGTTGCAGTAGAATTTGCCTCATCCAATTCGTTTTTAATTAACTCACGAATTAAATTAAGAAGTGTATCTCCGTTAGGACGCGACATTCCTCAACTCCTTTATAAGTTCATAATACCTCATTAGTGCAACAACTTGTTTATCCTTAACTATCTTACCTTTTGTTATAGAGTCTACTTGATTTATAGCCTCCGATAATTTAATTTTTGTGATATCATCTGAGACTTTAGGTAAAATCTTACTTAGAATTTGTTTTACCTTTATAATTTCACCATTTACGAATTCTCTAAGAGAATTAGTATTAGAAATGTTATTAATGTACTCTTTTAGAAGATTTCTTTGCATAGAGTTTAACTTTTTATACTTACCGTTGAAGTTATCTACCATTAACTGATAAGAAAGTAATCTTAAATCTTTATCTTCGTTCTTAAATTCAGAAATGACCTTACTATCTTTATTTTTAGACTTAACTTTATTACGAGTAATGTGTTCTATGATAGAAAAGTTACTTTCAACTTCATTTACTGGATCAAATATTGGTGTAGTTTCACTAATAAATGATTTATATATAGAAGCATAAACCTTATAATTAGGTATTCTTGCTCTAAAAAAATCCTCTACGTTATAATTTGATTTAATCTCTCTAATAAGATTATATTTTTCAGTACGCAGTCTTTTATTCTGTAATTTTTCTCTTGACTTTAAGACAGCCTCTACTAATTTTTCTGCCTTGCGGGTAGAATTGTAATTTTCTTTAAGTAAAACTTGATAGAGTTGATTCTCTTTACCAAGTTCTGTATTCTCATTAAAGAATTTTTTTAGCATTTCTACTGATTTACTCTTTTCATCACCATTCATTATATCTACGGTGATTTGACGAGATATTAACTCAAAGAGTATTCCTGTATTCTTTATTTTCGAGTGTTTGACACGTTGGGCCATATTCATGCTCCTAAATTGTATATTTCTTCATCTATAAATATAAAAACTTCTAATAATTCATCATTTAAGTATCACTTTTACCCGATGATACTTCATTCTTATATTCTTGTTCTACATCAGAAGTTTCTGTAATTATTTTTACTTCTTCTTTACTGACTTTACCTAAATCTTGTTTTAATTTATCAAGGTGAGCTAGTGCAAGTCCGTACTTTGGACTACCACTACTACCTTTTCTCTTATCGTGAGAACCTAATGGATCACGACCTCTTACACTTGAATCCTTCGTGTGTTTAGGTCCTTCCTTTGGACGACCACTTCCTGGCCAACCATCTTCTGGTATATCCATATCTAATTCACGACTTGTTCTTCCTGTTCTTGCTCCTGGTGGTTGAGGTCCAGAAAATCTCTGTCCTTCTCCATCACCCATATTATTCATCATCGCCCCTTGAGTTCCAACTGCTTCTTCACTTTGAACAGGATCATTACCTTCCATTTCAATCTGTGACCATCTAAATTTCCGTTTTTGGTCTTTTAGTAATCCAAGTCTGACTTTTTCTTTTTCTTCTTCTGAAAATTTAAACACATTATCATAAATCCACTCTGTGTCTGCTATTTTAGAATCCATTAGACTTGAAGCAAGACTCTGTTTGTTATTCCACAACTCAATCTTTTCTTCTTCGTAAATCGTAGATGGATTTTTTAAATTTAATTCAAAATCAACAAGGTCTGCATCTGTATATCCTTGTGAATACAAATGAACTATTGCAATCTTTGTTAATTCACTCGTAACGATTCTCTGTATTCTTTCAATTGTTCTTGCAAACCTTACATCTTCTGCTGCTAATGTTGCCTTACTACCAGCGGCTTCATCATAACCAAGAAAGGCCTTTGGTATCTTTAGGGATGCCATTAATTTATTTCTTAGGTATTCAATATCATCTACTGCCTCATATGTTAGTCCTGCTAAACTATCAATCTGTGTTCCACTATCTCCACCTCGAACAGGTAGGAAAAAATCTTCTGTAAGATTTTGTATGTTGTATTTTAAATTATAATCACCAGTTGTGGTATCTATGACAGGAGCCTTTTTCATTTTATTAACAATCTTTTGCATAAAATTTTCGACTTCTGCGGGTGGAATATTTCCAATGTCAATCTTAAACACTCTCTTTTCTGGTGCTCTCATAATTCTATGAATCAACATAGCATCTTCCATAAGAGATAATTGTTTCCAAATCTTACGACCACCTTCTATCATACCTTTACCATATGGTATAAAATTTGCATCTGATAACAAACGAAAATGTGCAATTTCAAAATTTTCCATTTCCTTATTTTGACTCATTGAAGAACTATGTCTCGAATCTCCATCCTCAACAATAAACTTTGTTCTATACGGATTTTCTGGATCTTCTCCCTCAACACGAGTAACATCATATGCTGAAAGTGGTACTACATTGGTAACTCCATACTTTTCTTTTATATCTAAGTAGAGATAAAAATCTCCATACTTACATAGGTTACGAACCCACGGCCAAAGATTAAATTCTATATTCAATACATCATAAAATAAATTATGTAGAATATCATGAATATTCTCATTTTCAGTTTGAATATCTAATACTTTACCATACTCATTTTTCATTGTTGATTCATCAGAGTAAATATCTAACGCACTTGATATGATAGCATCGTTATCCATTTCTTCGTAATCTCTAAATAAAGCCAATCTTTGGGCTTGAAAACTAATTGCCTGTGATGCCCCGTACCCACCAGTATTCATATTGGTGTGTAGTCTTGACCACCTATCTACAAGACTATTTTTCTGAGCACTTTGTACTCTGTCTGTATCGGCAATCTTTAACTTTCTACCACCTGCATGTCTTACGATTACATTTGTAGAAAAAAGTCGTGTTAATCTTGCTCTTAAGCTTGTTTGTGCCATTTTATCCTCTTATTATTTTACTAACCAAGTTAGATCTTCTTTTGTATTTCCAGTTTCCATCACCCAATCATCTGTTTTGTTATCTGATGGTGTGTAAACTGCTTCATAATCTAACATTTTATTTAAGACTGTTTTTTGTAATGCCATTCCTTCGGCATTTAATCGAAGTGCTGTATCCCTTACCCATAATCCTATTGCTAGACTCATTGTAAGGTCATCATTGTACCCTTCCATAGCCTCAGCTCTATTATTATGATAAATAAATACAAATAATTCATCGATTAATCTATCTGAATGAACGATGATAGATTTTTCTCTAAAATATTCTTCTAATTTCGCGATTACTAATGGTCTTGTTTTCATAGTCATACTGAATCCAGGAACCATTTGTCTTTCGGAATTTCTATATCGGTTTGTTACTTGTCTTGCGACATCAACATACCTTAAATCTTTACTTGTATAAAATAGGTTTTCGTATTCCCTATCAATTACTTGTTGAATTGCTGCCCAACCAATACTTGAGTTCTCAATAACAAGTAATGCGTTGTTATACTCCATAGCAGTATTCATACATAAATTACCAAAATCTTTGGTAGAAATCTTTCCCTTGTATTCTGCAACTTGTTCCATATTTTCTATTTCTATTACATGAAATGCAGAAAAGTCTTGTCCATCACCACGAGCAACATCAGCAGCAACTACATAATTCTTTGTATAATTAGGTTGTCTGTATATCCACAAGTTACTATCCATTCCTCTTTTTTCGATTGGTTTTTCAATTAAAGTATTTTTATATTCTTCTAAAATTCTAGCATCAATAACACCACGACCAGAAGTGATGAAGTCACAATCACATTCTTGTGCGGCTCCACTTGGTCCTAATAACTTATCCTGTTCATCTCTCCAATCTTGTTCTCGTTCAGGATGAACCGTCCAATGAAGTTTTATCATATTCCAATCATTAGTTCCATTTTCTGCACCAACCCAAGTTTTATGAAACCAATTACCAACACCATTTGGTGTGGATAGTGCAATACATTGACCACCAGTAGATAATGTACTTTGTGCAGCAGTCCATATTGTATCAATCTTATCGATAAATGCTGCCTCATCCATAACGAGTAAGGATAGTGCCTCTGAACGACCTGCATCCTCAGTAGATGATACGGCCTTTACTTGTGAACCATTTGAATATCTAAGTGAGAGTTTGTTATCCTCAACACATTGTGACCTTACCCAACTCGGTAGGTTTGCATGCATCACTCGAATCTTCGTAACCAAATTCTTAGCGGTATCTTGTTTGGTTGCTATAACCAATATGTTCTTATCTGATTGAAATGTCATCATCCATAAAGAGTATCCAGCAGTTAATGTTGATATACCTAACTGACGAGCTTTCAAAATAACATTATAATTATGATTCTTAAAATCTTTTAATGATGCTTCTTGAAATGGGTATAACTCAAATGGAACTTTACCTTTCATTGGATGCTGAATGACAGCATACTTTTTCAAAAAATATACTGGATCTTTAGCACATTTTAAATACTCTTTTTTGATTACTTCTTTTATTTTATTATTATCAGTCATTAATCTGCTATATCCAATATTTTAATTCCAAAGTAAGTGGGAATGGTTACTGATGCCACCCCATATGTAAAGTATAGCCATTTATTTTCGTACCAACTTGGTTTTGCTAATTTTACCATCTTTTCGTTTGCATTATTTTGAGCCCGTAGTGATTCAATTTGTTTTTTCTGAGCAACTAACATTAGAGAATCAACATTAGTCTGTTCTTCTAATTTAGCAATAACAGAATCAGATTGATTGATGGCCAACTTTTGAAATTCTATCAATGTATTTGCCTTTGCAATCTTTTCTTCCCATTGTACATCACGAGCCTTTAACATTTCTAACGCTTCGTCATATGTAAATGAAGTTGGTGTTTCACCGTCCTTCTGTATTTCTTGTCCAAATAATGGAATGGATAATAGTAATATCCAAAGATATCTCATATTAACTCCTATCTGTGTAATACATAAACGACACCAGTTCCACCAATCACTACTTTCTTTGTTCCAATTGGATAAAGTGTGTCTGCTGACAATGATGTTCCTGGTATCACTCCACCATTTGCGGCGTGAATAACAACATTATTAGTTGCCTCACATATAAAAGCAGCACCAGCATTTGAACCAGTTGCATGAAATGTAGTACTTGAAGGTACTTTTGTTATTCTATTATAATCGCCAGTTGCACGAATTGTAGGTGTTGCTCTGTGCATGCTCATATTGTTTTCTCCTTATATATATAATTATTTAGATTTTGAAAACTTTCTTAAAAAAGCTGCTGCATCGTCTACGGCATCCTTTTCGAAAGTTACTTCCATCTTTTTTACCTCGTTCTTAGTACGAGTAAGTTTTCTTTTTAAATTTGTTATTTCTTTTTTGTTTTTGGTTTTATTTTCTTCTAATTTTTCCACTTCCTTTGCAACTTCTTTTTCTTTTTTCTTCTGTTCTTTAATTACTTTACCAAGTTCCTCTACTTCTTTTGATTTTTTAGCACTTAAAATAGTACTTAATCCAAAAAGTCCTAAAATACCAACTATGAGTTTCTTTAAAAAGTCCATATTTACATCTCCATTATTTGTTTGTATGTAGATTTACCCTCTAATTTTTTAGTTTTAGCTGGTTCATCAAAATCACTATCATCATTTTTTTTATATTTTCCGAATCCGTCCTTATCCCTAACCATTTTTTCATCAACGGGTTTTGGTATTCTAAAATTAACTACCTTTCTTCCGTTTATTGTTGGCATTCCATAATCATCTTTACCAATTTCTTTTACTTTAATTTTTTTGTTTTTAAATCTACCACCTAAGATGGTATCTCCAACATTTATATCTATTGTAATGGCCATTATTTAACTCCTTTAGGTAACAAATCAACTAACTTACCACCTTTCCATTCTCTACCTTTAACTGCACCCATTATTCTGTGGTCTTTCCATTTATTCCATAATTTTTTATTACCTGCAAATACCGATTCTCCACCTTGCTGTGCTTGTCTATATCCACTTACACTTCCCATTTCCTTAGAACCAGGTTCAGGTGTTGCTGGTACTCCACCACTTTCTGTTCCCTCTGGTGGTGTTGTTGGTTTAATTAAAGTTTGAGCAGTTGTTACAAAATTTGCTGTTTCAGGTGGAATGGTATATTCTTGTTTTCTGTGAAATCCGTGTATTCCATAAGTTCTTTGTCTCGGTGATAATGGTGGTGTGTCATCTCTTAACTCATCAGATTTAATTTCTGAATTACCATCGGGATCACTTAAATATTTGTAAAGTTTACCTGCATCTCTTTTTGCCCGTCTTTCATTATTCTGACTATCAGGACCCCCATAGATATTATCTGATGCTGGAAAATCAACTTGTTGCATTCCACGAGTTAAACTTGCAGGTCCTACATATCGTCTTTCACCTCTTTTGGTAAATAAACCATCGGGCCATGCATCTCCTGTGGTTATTCCAGATCCACCATATCCTGAAGTACCCGTTGGTGAAGCTTCGTTAATTAATTTCCACAATCCTTTTTCGAATATGTTCACTAATTTCTCCAACTTATCATAAGGTTTTGTCCATCAAGTTTTTCAGTTACATTATCTTCCCTATCTAACTGACCACCTAAACCTCTTTCTATGATATTTTTTAAATCTTTAAATGTTAAATTTTTATCATCAAAAGGATGTGCCATATGTCCGTATGCTCCACCTTCTGTGATTAATTCTCTAAGTTCATCATCCCACCAATCTTTTGAAAGTGGTGAATATTTCTCAACATGAAGTCTTGGACGACCACCTTTAAATTTCTTTTTTGTTTTCTTTGCCGCTAAATCAGTATCTGCTTCGTTATTTTCTTTACGAGTTTTAGCATCAATTCCTGATGCTATAGGTGGGCCGGCCATTTGTTGGTCTTTATCAACTCCCATCCACTTCATGACTTTCCAACCCAAATTATCCATTACATTCCGTAAAGTTTTTTTATACTTTTTTACCTCTCCGTGAGATATTGGATTTGTTGCTCTATGTGACATAGTGTAATCTTCTTCTGGATCCATTGCTCCATCACTTAGTATATAATCAATTACTTTCCAACCTAAATCATTCTGTAATGATTGTATCCAATCTTCAGACTCGGATTTGTATTGTCCCAAAGATTTGTAAAATGTAGGTGGCCCGTCATCAGTTGGTGCATTATTTGTTGCCGAACCAGCCTCATTTAAAATATCTTTAATATCATTCTCAACTAAAAAATCACCAATGACATCATCACTAAATTCTTTTAAGTAATCTCTCATCTTGTTTCAACTTTGTTTTTATCTAACCACCATTGAACTTTAGCAACTAACATATCCTCATCTCTACCACCTCGTCTTGCACTAAAACTATTTAAATAATCTTTAACTAAATAGTAAGCTGGTTCTTCATCTTTTGAACCAGGTCTGATATTTCCTACAACTTGCGATGCTTGCATATCAGTATTTACATGGTACTTTAAATAATCATAATCAAATATACCATCATTATATCCTGATGTTTGAACCCAATTTAAAATCTTATCACCTTTATCACTTCTCCAATCCCAATCATTTTTGTATTTAGAATGTCCCCATCCTTGTACATAAGCGTAATACTGATACATTAAGTTAGTAGGTTGTCTTTTCTTACCAGGCTTACCTCTATAATCTAATTTATGAAAACCATCTTTCATTACTTCTTTACAAAGTTTTATTGTTTTTGATGGTATTTTAGGTTTAGCGCCAGTTGCCTTTTTAGCCATATTTATGACTTTATGAAAGTCACTATGTGTTACAATTCGTTCTACTATTAATTCTTTTAATTTAATCATCTTTTTTCCAAATCAAATGCCCTGGTTAACATTGCACCAGCATTTTGAAGTTTAAGACGAGCTTCATCATATTTTTTAAAGTATCTCATTAAAGTTCTATTCTTACTCTTTTTAATATCATCCTCAAGTTCATACCAAAGTTTCCCATCTCGTGCCTTATAAATGTAATTACTTCCAACCCTTAGTAATTTTTGGTGATTCATAGAAATATCATCAAGGTCTACCTTTTCTTCTAATATTTTCTTCATTTTAATCACTTATTTTCTCCGATATATATAGTTTCACACATATAAATATTAAACTTCTAAACTATTGAGTTTTTCTTCAACTTCTTCTTTAATTTTATTTAATTCTTCGAGGGCCTCGGTAGACATTTTTTCAACTTGTTCCTTATTCTGACTCCACTTTTCTTGTTGTAGTTCTATTTCTTTAACACCAACCGAATCATAAATCTCTACTGGTTTAGAAGCCTCTACTTTCCAATCTTCTATACTTGAAATTTGGTCTCGTATATAAGAAAGTTGGTTGTTTAACACCTTACTTTCTTCCCACTTCTCGTATTTTCCTTCGATACGAAGTTTATTTTCAAATGTTATTTGACAATCAAAACAATGTTGATGTAATCTATACATCTTATCATCTAATCGTTTTTTCATTACCTTTTTACACTTAGGACAAAACCAAGGCATTCTAGCATCCTTTAATGCAGCTGAGCGTTCATTTTTCTTTTCTCGTTCTAATCTTACTTCTTCTTCTCTTTTTTTCTTTTCGTCCAAATCTTCCATCTGAACATAAATCTTTTTCTCAACTTTATCACCACGAGCAACACGCTTAATATTTTCTATTTGTCTTTCTCGTTCTCTGTGATTAGTTGATAAAATACTATCACTCATACTCTAACTCCTTTGTAACGAATCAAGTTTAAACTTAAATTTTAAGTCCTCAAGTTCTTGATCTCTTTTCATTAATTCTAATTCGGCTTGTATTGCCTTAACACTATTTTCTTGTTCTATCTGTGTTTCTAATGTTGATACTCTATTTTCTAACTTGTACCATCCACCACCTAATGCACCTACCAAACCAATAATATTAATAATAAATTTAATATTATTCATTTTTTTCATCTTAAAGATTTCTTGTATATCTTCGAAATCTTCCATTAGAATGTCATCAATCCTGTTATTTGATTAATAGGTGCAAATGCTCCTGTAAATTTAAATGTCTTTCCGTTGTATTTAAAAACTATTCCTTCACTTGGAACTATTGCCTTCAGACCACCAATCTTATTTAATTTATCCAATTGTAATTTTAATGTGTTAAGTTTTTTCAAATCCTTTTTACTTCTCACATCTTTAATTGCTGCATCTAATTGTTTCTTTACTCGTTGAACCGTGGAGTCAGGATTTGCTGCTAACCAACCACTTACATTTGTCATTATTTCTGCACCAACTTCAAAGAACAATTCCTCAAATGGTTTCATATTCTTTTTAACCATTTTTGCGTGGTCTACTTTATCCGTAGTCAATACCCAATCTAAAAATTCAGGATGATTTTTAAAATCTTTTTTAATCATTGGAACTTTATACGACTTATCAAAAAATGCCCATCTTTTAGTTAATTTTTTTAATGGTGCCTTTGGAATTGTAAATCCGTGTTGTTTTGCTGCATTAAATATAAATTCTTCCCAATAGGTTTGGTGATATACTGAAAGTGAATCACTATCTTTTAAGTTATATTGTTTTTGTAATCTATTTAACTTATTTATAAAATACTTTTTCTTCTTTTCAAAATTTTGATGTTTAGGTACGGTTAAAAAATTAGGTTTTCCAATCTTATATCGTTTCTGTATGTTTTGGTTGACTTGTTTAATCATACCAGCTAACATTCTTGCACTATCTTTGACCTCTCCAATTGCATTTCCTTCATCATCATATTCGAGTGCTCCGTGAAATACGATTTCTGCCTTGTCATAATTTATCACATTAGATGACTTTGGCCACATAACCTCAAGATTCATCCAAGCCTTACCATTCTTGAATATTCTGTTTCTTTGTTTTTCAGAAAGAGAACCGATGGCCTTTTCCAAATCCTTCATAGCAAAACTAAATGCGTCCGATATATCCCCCCTACCTTTAAACTTTGAAATTATTCCACCTGTGGTTAGTGCTGTCTTACCACCATTCTTCAAGTGTCCTTTGTTTCTAGCGGCTACTAATCTTTCTGTAAGTAAATTTTCTTTAATCTCAAACAACTTTCTAAACTTGTTGGTCATCATTTGATAAACACCTTTATCGAAATAACCAAATGCCTGTTTAAATAATTTAGGTCTTTCTTTATCATCTATTTTAGGTGAACCGAGTAATTCTCTCATTACCGTTCCACTAACTTCTTTTCCACCAACCCTAACTGATTGATGTGGAGCTACCATAAAGTATCCGTGTTCTTCATATCCCTTTAGATTATTTTTGTGTTTTCTATAATCTTGGAAGTATGATAAACCACCACTTTTTTTCCTACCACCTGCTAGTCTACCAGCATCCTTAGCTCCAAATATATATATCACGGCTGTAGTCTCGGAATCGTATTTTTTTAGCACATTATTTGCCACTAATGGAACTTTTTCCTTTATAATACGATTCTTAGGAACACCCATCTTTACCATATGACGAAGTTTTTCTCTGTAATTCATAGGGTGTTTAGGTGGTTTTTTAATGTCTGATGTGGTGATGTAAGCATCATCTACCTTTGACTTTAACCACTTGTAAGTTTTTAAGTGATGTGGGCCAAATGGTTGATACCTACCACCATAGATACCCACGATTTTTTTAATCTTAGGTCTATCTTCTTCAGGTAGTAAATCTCTTATCAAGTCTCTTGTCAATTTATCCATTATACTCTCCCACCTTTATCAAAGGTTGTAAATTTCTTTAACTTATCAAATGCTCTAAATTTTTTCATCTTATCTTGTTTAGTCCATTTCATCTTATCAAATACTTTCATTCTCATATGCTGTTTTACTATCCAATAAATATCAAGTGGATTACCACCCATACTAATTATCCATTTTCTATACTTCTTGACTAATTTTGCTGATACATGCTCGTGTCCATAATGAGTCCAAAATCCTTTCTTTGGATGTAATTTTGCTGTTGAATCTTTTCCTATATCGTGAAACAATGCTGATAGAGCAAAGTCTATATCACCTGTTTTAAGTGCCCTATTCGTAACAGCAATAGTATGTTTTAAAACATTACCTTCAGGGTGTGCATCTCTCCTCTGGTCGTAGTTTTTTAGATTATACACGCGTTTCTTCAAGTCACTTGGTAACGCGTTATAAATGTCTTTGAATTTCTTCGGTTTTTTCCGAACTGCTATTTCATTTAAGAATTTATCTTTTTCCATATTTTGTATTGCTTTACCGATGTCCCTTCCTTTTAAATCACTTGAAACATCACTACCCCTTACCGATAGTTTAAATCTAATTAATTTTTTAAAATCTTTTCCAATGTACTTACCCCATTTAAGAATTTGACCTTTACTCAATTTGGTCTTTTCTTGAAACTTTTTAATCAAAAAAATATTCTCAGGTTTAAAATTCTGTAATGAATTTAAAAACTGAATATCAACTATTTCTTGAGTAGGATAGGCTAAACCATTTAATTTCCTTATTGAATTTACATCATTTTTTCGTAAAATCCAAGCTAAAAATAAAATATAATCGTTTTCATTTATATATGGAATCTTAACTTGTAATCCAGGTAATATCTGTTTTGTAAATCCTAATGAATCAGCAAGTTGTAAATACCTCTTGGGTGATTTTGCCTTTCTAATCGACTTGACAAACTCATCTCTGATTCTTTCTTTGCTCACACCTTTAAGACTTGGATTCTGTCTTAGTGCCCTTTCAGTTTCCTTACCTAACTTACCACCGAGTGCACCTTGAAATCTTAATGCCCTCATCTTTCTTAACGGATCTTCATCAAATCTTTCGACAGCATTTCCAACGGTTCGAATCTTCTTCTTTTTTAAATCTGCTATACCACCAACCAAGTCTACAATTTCACCTCTATCCATATCGTAGAACAACGCATTTATGGTCAAATCTCGTCTTTTTACATCACCCTCTATGTCGGTATAATCAACTGAACTTGGGCGTCTCCCTTTACCAATATCCTTTCTGAATGTTGCTATTTCATGTCCACCAACTATCACGACACCGAATTGTTTTCCAACCTCTACGGTTTTCAATCCACCTTTTTTTGCTATTTGTAATACCTCATCGGGTTTAGCATCGGTGGCTAAATCAAAATCTTTTGGACTCTTTCCTAATATTGCATCCCTTACTGCTCCACCCACAACAAAAAGTTTTTTCTTGTTTTTCTTAAAAAGCTTGTGTATCTTCCTGATGTCGGAAGGGATGTTGAGCCTAAATTTAGAATACTCATTAAGTGGTAATAATGTTCTAAGTTTAATCATCTGAAATGGTTATCTCACCTTCTCGTTCTTTATACCACTTACGAAACTTTGCTGGTGTTCCAATTGTTATTTTATTTTCAGGTACAAACTTAAATAATTCTTTTTTATGAGAGTCCACAGGTTTATCAATAGTTGATGTTTGTGTATCGTGTTGGAAGTAATAATCATCCCAAACCCTTTTTAATACAAAACAATCCTTAACTTTAACATTGTAGATTAATATTTCGTTCCACCACGCTGATGATTTTTTTGATGGTTGTGTAATACTTTTCTTAACATCATCCTTATGTTTTTTTAATAATTTATTCGTAATGTCTATGTATTTTTTAATATGTTTAGCCACAATAGGACCTAATTCTTTTTTGACTTTATTCATTACTTCAGTATATCGTAAATCCTCATTTTCAGGATCATTTTCAACTTTTTGTGCAATTTTTCTTTCTATTTCTCTCCACTCATCATAATTTGGCATCTTGGCCTTTTTTAAGGCAGTTTTTAAAATCATATGGTCACCATCAAATATGTGATGTCCCATTACCCACCTACGACCAGTTTTGTCTGGTACACTAT
>Ga0208669_1000341_pt1 | contig 18950 bp, 6 predicted proteins | sample 21_taG_FD_184095 | JGI IMG/M metagenome (GOLD analysis project Ga0208669, IMG submission 184095) | Marine viral communities from the Subarctic Pacific Ocean - 21_ETSP_OMZ_AT15319 metaG (SPAdes) (version 2) | ecosystem: Environmental > Aquatic > Marine > Oceanic | place: Pacific Ocean | collected...
CAAATTTAAAGTCGTACCATGCTCTATTCCAATACTTGTTGTATTTTCCTTCTGTAAAAACACCTAAGTGTTTATTTAGCTTACAACCAAGTATCAAACCGCCACTATAATCTAACCATTGGCCTTCGTTATACTTCTCGTAAGAAAACTCACTGTTGTCTACGTGAAAAGGCATTACACTAGCCCAAGCGTGTGACCAAAATGATTTAGTATAATGATAGTAATCAAAACCTAAAACAACAGAGTGTTGTATTATTTGATCTAACTCATTACGTTTTCTTTCAGTATAATCAGCTAACATTGTAGGTATAACAACCTCTTCCCAAACCTCTTTGCTTGTAGCAACGAGTTCTCCACTAGGAGAAAAATACTCACTAGCAGCTACATCGACATTATAGCCTTCTTGCAGTGCTAGGTAAGTGTAATGTATATTGCCATTGCTGAGCATCCACTCTGCCAAAGGATCATATCCGTAAGGTTCGGATAGTCTTTGTGCGAGTCCAGCGTTAAAGGACAATTTGTCATTAACTTTATATCTATATCTTTCTGATGTCTCAAAGTATTTAATATCAGCAAAACCATCTTCTAAGTATTCACCTTTTAGTATATACTTGTCATCTACAAATCTTATAAAGTGATGCTGATCTAAATATTCATTACCTTGTTGTCTCTTATAATCTACTTCAAATAAAAATTCTAAGCCACGTACTTTACCTACGTTAGCGCCGTCTGACCACGATTCTTCTGTACCGTCGTAAAATGTACTAGCTCTGTTTTCATAGCCAAACCTTGCAATCTTACGTATACCTAAAGCTAAGTTATAATCATATGGTGTTTCTACTGTTACAGTTTCTAAACCATTAGTTACAGAAAACACATCTACATCTGATATAGAGTTACCGCCATTGGCTGCAGCGTAAAATGTAGCAAATTTAAAATACTTTTTAAAGTTTTGTGAACAACATTCTTTTGGAGCTGCACAAGCAGCTAGTGTCACACATATTATTGTTATTAGTTTTTTCATTTAAAATAAGAATTTTTTATTTTTTTTCTTTGACTTTTGTTTTGCTTTATTAGCTACTTTGATTTTACGTTTAATTTCTTCTATTTTTTTATTATCAAGATTAAGATTATATTGACTCCAACCTAAAAACATCATCATTCTTTCCCAAGCATCGTGTTCGTTGCTAAGACCTTGCCTTACGTTTTGTGTTTTTTGATATAGCCTGTTAAGTGGTAAATTTGTAAACCCTTCCGTATAGTTTGTTACTGCTGACCATTGTGGGTTGTCAATGTCAAAAGTTTCCATATGGTCTATTACTTTTTTATTATAATTTAAGGTTTTTTCAGCGTTAACTACTTTTCTAACTTTAATACCTAGCACAGGTGAAAAGTTTAGTGCTTCTACTATAACAGCACTTTCGTCTGGATTGTAATTAATGTCTCTTTGTCTAGCAAAAGCAATCGCCGTGTTTTTTATTGTAGACAAGACAGCACCAAAAATACCGCTACCTCTTAACACGGAGTCAATACTACCATTAATTAATCTTTCTTTTTTCTTTAAAAACAAATTGTTATTATCTTCTTCGTCATCATCAAACATCATGGCAAACAAAGCTGTTTGTAAAGTGTAAAATATAGCGTTTTGCACGGCAAAATAATATGTTATTCTGGCAGAATTAGAAATATCACTTTGCATCTGTGTGGAATTAGGTTTTGTTATTCTTCTATTGTATATGTCTAGAAATGCTTTTTTACCTAATCTGTTAAATTGCGATGTTACATTTTGAAAGTTTAATATAACTTTACCAATAACAGAGGCTTGTTGTTGTGAAACCATATCAGGTCTTGCGGACTGCTGTGTTGACTGTGTTATGTCTTGAAAATCCGTAAAGGCTTTTGCTTCAGCTTCTTTTTGATTTAAACCTTGTTTTAAGTATGTGTTAATTCTATTTCTATAATAAGTAGCGCCACCAGTTGCAATTGCAATATTATCACCAATTTGTGTAGGTAAAAAACCTAACTCTAACAATTTAGATATTAAAAACCTGTGGGGATTTTTAGATTTACGCATTTCCGCAGCAAGTTCAGCACCGTTAACGTCTGTCTGTATACCACCCCTTCTTTGCCTTAACATATCTGAGTTAAATATAAAACCCCAATCTTTCCAATATTGTTTTTGGTTAGCAAAAGCTTTAGCAGCGGCAAATATATTGTTGTCAGCAAAGTTTACGTAGTTAACTAAAGACATTTGCTGTAACAACGCTGATCTCATGTTGAAAAACATAACAGAACCCACAGAACCATTTAAATAGTTCATTAACCTGTTGACCATACCGTTTTGACCGGTAGGTTTGTTTCTACCAGTTTTAATTCTGTAAAGCATATCTTCTAAAGCTTCTCTAACACCTTTACCGTAACCAGCTTCTATTTTGTTTAAATTTTCTTTAGAAAATATCACATCAGCATTTTCGTTGAACTCAGTAAAAAATTGTTCTCTACCAATTCTACCTGTAGCATCATCTAAATCCATGCGTATATCTCCACTATCCCAACCATCTGTAGGGTTGACATAAGTTTCTTGTTTTGATATTAAGTTTATAGCCTCAGCGTAAGACTGTAGTGCGCCGTCTTCTTTAACAAGTTTAACTAATTTTTTCTGATCAATAGGGCTTAGTCCAGGTATGTCATAACCGTGTTTATCCCATAAATATACTCTTATAGCGTCTTGATATGTGAAATCACCATCAGGAGTTGTTTTAGTTAGCATTTTTTTAATCTCTGGCAACTGCTTGTTTAAGTTTTTATAATCAGTAGCTACAGATTGCCTAGCAGTGTCATACTCTTTATTTGCCCTGTTTAAAGGTCTTATTAAAGATTGCTCTAAAAACTCTCTATGTGCATCACCTTTTCTACCCTTACCCATGAAGTTATACAACAACCCTACAAAATCTTCGTGTGATGGTGGTATAAATAATCTAAACTTACCTTTACCTGCTCCACGTTTTCTAGCTTTTATAAAGTCAAATCGTTTTTTAGATTCAATACCAGTAATGTCTTCAAGTATAACATTAAACTGATTGTCCATGCTTTCGCTAAATTTAACTTTAGCTTGCTGTACTTTTGACTTAACATCAAATTGATCTAGCATGTTTTTAACAGCTTGCACGTTTTGTAATGCGTCATCAGCAAAATAAAAGTCGTTATAACCTTCGCCAACTTTATTAGCAACCCATAGCGCTTTTGCTTCTGAAGTAGAGTTAGCCAAACCAGTTATGTTTTCTAAAGGTATGTTTAATCCTTTTGATTTTAAAAACGCAAATATTGCCGGCGCAGACTCAGCTGGTCTTGCTGTTAAAACAAACATATCATTGTTACCAAACTTTTCTTGTAATTTTAAAGCTTTTTGAAACAAAGGTGCTATTTTACCATCTACAACCTTGTTAAATTCTGAAAAGTCAAAGTCGTAACCAAGGTCTTGCAAATCTTGGTATGTACTAGCGTATTGCTCTGGTGTTAATGTACCTTTATTACCTTCTGGTGTAGTATATTTAATTAACGATTTGCTAGTCGCCAATGTGTCATCAAAATCTAAAACAGTTATTCCTTTTGTATCACCACCAACACTTCTTGAGCTTTTTACAACAACATCAAGCTTTTGTGTTAGCTTAACATCTGGTTTTACTATTTTTGCAATTTTTCCGTTAGTTTTAAATTTTTTAGTGTTTAAAAGTTTGTTTAAACCTTCGTCGCTTGTAATGTCAAAATTTGATTTAGAGGTTACAAAATCTAACTGAAGTTCAGGTTCAGAAGTTATTTTCATTGTGTAATTACCATGCTTATCGCTAGAAGGATTTATCCTTGCTTTTAATGGAAATTTTCCTTCTAATTTTGTTATACCAAGTTCTTTAGCAATACCTAAAGGGTCAGAGCCTAGATAAAAAGTTCCTTTACCTAAAATATGTATATAATAAACACCTTTGCTGTTGTAGTGGTTTGCCACAAAGTCGCCGTCAACCATAACTGTAGAGTCGTTAGTTAAAGCTCTAACACTACCAATACCAGTTAAAGTTCTCCAGTCAGTTTTTTTAATTTTTGTTGTAGAAGTAATTTCAGGTCCATAACCCATTTCTACTAATTTTTTCAATAGTTTTTTAGAACCTGCAATAACATTAGCATGAGACTTCATAACTGCTGCCTCCATTTTGTCTAGCTGTTTTTGAGTAAAACCTGTTTTTTCAACTTGACCTTTTCTGTTTAATTTTCTTTTTTCCCTTACAAAAGTACCTTCAGTCCAGTCAACAAAATCAGGGGAGTTTTTACCAAGTCTAGCTGCAGCTGCTTTTAACTCTACACTTATTTGTGTTGCTAAAGAGGTTAAGTTGTCAATTACTAAAACAAGATCTGGTGCAGCGACAAAACCGCCTTTAAAAGCCCCAATTGGATTTAAAAGGATATTTTCTTCACTTGGCCCAGCAAATGTTTGGTTAGAGTTTTGTATTCTTTTATTTGTTTTTGAAAATTTTTCTATTTTACTCCAAGTCATGTACTCGTAAGTAGTACCAACCTCAGGGTCTTTTAAAGATTTAGATATTTTTTGAAGAACTTGTAGCCCTCTTTTTTTACCAAAACCAATTCTACCAGCATGGTACGCGTCTGAAATAACCTCAACAACTTTACCATTGTAAGGGTTGTTGTTGTATTTAAATTCTTTTTTAATGTTGTTGTTTTCGTCAAAAACATCTGATCCAGAATTTATTTCTTTAATTAATGCCTCCGCTTCGTTAGCAAATTCAATACCAGACATGTAATCACCATCGCTTTCACTAAACTTCATGTCAGGGTTTCTGTCTATTTCTTTTGCAATAACTTGTATTTCGTTCTCAAGCTGTTCTTGCCCAACAAGTTCTAGTATTTCTTTTCTTCTTTGGTTTACAATTGGATCTTGTAAAACTTCCATAGTAGCATCAAAACCAAACTCCTCACTAATACTTTCTGCTAAAGCATCTTTACGAGTTCCCCTTGTAGACGCACCAACACCTTTACTTAGAAAATAACTAATCCACTCTCCTTGGTTGTATGGCTTCTTTTTAAATATAGCATTTCCTTGAGGTGTGTTTTCTCTTTTTTGTTTACCATCTTTGTCTAACACAGGAACTTTAAACTGAGCAAACCTTTTGTTTATTAAAGATTGGTCTAGTTTTTCGTATATTTCTTTTCCATACTTTTTTAAGTTAGCTTCAAATACACTTCTAGTTCCTAAAAATTTAGCTACTGAAGTTTTTAACTCTGTTCTAAATGCTTTTTGTAATGCTTTTTTAATCTTGCCACTTTCTACGCTAGGTAGTCTTGTTCCAAAAGTTTTTATAACAGCATTTTTAACTTTGCTATACATATCACTGCCAGTTTCGATTTTTAATTCTTTTCTTAAACTTGGCTTTTCTTCTGCAATCTCTTTTTTCTTTCTTTCTTTTAAGTTAATAGCATCTTCCGCTGTAGAGTCTGAGGTTTTTTTGTCAACTGCTTCTTGAGTATTTCCCTGACTCATGTTTTTTTGAATAACTCCTTGAGGATATTCTTTTTCAACATACTCAATCATACCTCTTTTTTTCATGATAGAACCAATATACCCAGATAAAGGAACTCCTGTGCTAGGATCGTATTTTGACTTACCAGGTCCAAGAACCATTTGTAATACACCTCTATCAGGCCCTAAAGCTTCTTCAACAATTGCGTTAAACTTTTCTTTACTATCATTTTCTATCCAAGAATAGTTGGCTCTTAAAATCCTCATTATTCTAGGCTTGTAACTTTCTTGTAGCTCTATTAGCTGTCCTTGCTCAAATTGTTTTTGAATTTTATTTTCAAAGCTTTTGTCGTCAACTAGTTCTTTTGTAATAACTTTAGACTCTGACATAGAGCTTTTGCCAACACCGGCTGTACCATCTGCAGCTTTAACACCCTCTATATTACTAGTTATTTTAGTTTTAAGAGCGCCTCTCATTGTTAGCTTACCAAGCAAACCTTTTCTATTTATATTTTTGTTATAATTTCTTATAAAGTTAAAAACATCTTGCCCTGAATTTAATTCAACCTTAGCAAAGCCTAACCCCATTAAAACTTCTTTGTATTTTGAAGTTATAATAGAAGAAGCGTCTTCGTTGTTTATAATTTTTTTCTTTTTAATTAAATCAGAAAATATATTCATATACTCTTCCATAGCACCATCTTTGAGAGTACCATCTTTATTTGTATACTTATTTTGTATTCTTTTTTCTATAGTTTGTAATATAGCTTGGTTTTCAGGAGTTTTATTCATAAACTCTTTAAAAGAGTCTACAAGAGGTGCCATAGACTGATTGTCTGTTTTAAAAGATCTAGAAACTACATAGTGTAAAAGTTCGTGGCCTAGAACGTTTGTTTGGCCTGTATTCGCTGCTACGTCTTGATTTATATATATAACCGCCTTACCATCTTTCGTAGCTAAAAATATACCATCTTTGCTTTTTGCATTAGGATCAAACTTTTCAGCCTCTGCAAGATCAGCATCGTTTTTAATAGTTATTATTTCAAGATCATCTCTGTTTATTCCTTTAGCTTTTTTTAATTCTTTTTTTATTCTTTCAGAATCTTTGTATATCTCTCCAATTGCAACCTCAACTTCTAAATCAAAATTAGGTTCGTTAAGCATTCTGTTATTGTCTTCTAGAGCTTCTCTAATTTGCGCCGCAGCTTGTTCTTGGCTGTCTTCTGAGTACTTATTATTTCCAACTATATTTCTTAACTCAGAAATACCATCTAAGTTTCCAGCGTATCTTTCCATTTCAGCCTCACTCATGTTTTCAAAGCTATCAAAAAGCTCTTGTTCAGCTTTAGCGTTTTGATCTTGTAAATCTTTTATTTTGTCCATAAACCACTGCTTGTTACCCTCATCAGCGGCCTCCATGTCAATTATAGTTTCGTATATTTGTTTACCTCTTTTCAACTGATCATTTTTCCACTTGTTACTAGCGGCTGCTTTGTATAGTTCTTTTTTGTCTTTTTTAGCAATACCAGAAATAGTCCCAGTTGAACCTCCAAGCAGCATTGCTGGAAGAACAGCATTTACAGTAGCGTCAATATACTGTTGTAATGATATTTCATCACCGTAGTTAACGTTTAAACCTTTTAAAGTAGTAACAGCTGTAATTCCTTCTGAAAATCCTTCACCAAACAAGCCTGATAAAGTTTTTACTATAACTCCTTGCGAGTATTGTTTAACTTGATCTGCCATGTAACCTTTACCAGCAATACCACCTATTATACCTAATGATCTAAATATTTTACCACCTATAAGTTCTCCTAAAAACTCAGAGCCACCCGCCCACGCTGCGTTTGCTGTAATTTGTCCAATTGTAGCATCAGTTCTATTTACTAAATCTTCTTTAAACGTATTACCAAAAGTTGACAAACCTAAAACAGCTTGGCCAATAACAGGAAACCTGTAGGCAAACATGCTTGGTGCTGACTTTAAAGCATCTTGAGTAGTTTGCATTGTTGCTGCGCCATAATCACCCTGATCTATTAACTGCTTTACTGTTAGCTGAGAACCATCATCAGCAAAGTTAGCAACTCCCATCATGTCTAAGTTTTCAGCTGTTGAGTCTAAGTATTTAGAAAGAAAATTATCACCATCTTCTAACATTTCTTCTTTAGTATACCCCATAGCTCCTTCAACACCTGCTTCAGCGGTTTTAAGAAGTCCACTGGCAATACTTGCAGTTCCAGAAACAACAGGAGCAACAGTAACACCAAAAATATCTTGCATGAACGGAGGCATTACCTGACCAGGCATTATTGATAAAACTTTTTTATAAGTATCTCTTTGTAAGCTTTTCATTTCACCAGCAGTATAGCTATTGTCTGTTTTTAAGTCAAACTCTTTTACATACTGCTCAAGGCTTAACCCCGCTTGCTCAGCAGCTGCTAAAACTTCTTCTTCCTCGTAAATGCTTCCGTCAAAAGTATACTGCGGCATATTATTTTATATATTTATTTATATAATTGTCAAATTCATTTTTAGACTTGCTAGGCCCGTCAAAAGCAAAATTATCAACTCTTTGTGTATCAATTATAACCGGGTTTTTACCGTTAAAAGTAAGCGTGTATTTAGTAGAGTTAATTGAATTAGGATTTGTTTTTGTCATCTTTAAACCAGGGTATAATTTTTCAACTTCTAACACTCTTTTCGACGTCATAGGGCCTTTAAAATAATTTCTATCAATTCCTTTTGGCTTAGTTGGTAGTTTTTTCTTTTTCTTTTTCTTTTGTTCGTCATCTCCTCCTGGCGGGTTTTCTTCTTCTATTTGCACTAGCTTTTCAAAATCTTTATCGTATATACCAAGTTTTTCTATTAACTCTTGCGAGTTTGCATAACGCGAAGTAATTTGATTACCAAGCTGTTCTTTTTTATAAGATCCATCATCTACCATTGCTTGTGTAACAACATTACCTATTCCAGCTGTTGTATATGTTCCATCGCCGTTTGATATTATTTTAGTACCAGCTATTGTTATGCTGTCTTTTTTACCAAGCTTTATCATGTCGTATAAGCCTTTAGTAGCGCCAGCAGAGAATACAGTTCTTAAAAGTTCACTTTTAACTTTTCCTTGAGGGAAAGAGAGAAAACCCTTTTCAGACTGTATACCAAATTCTTCATCAAATTTTTCGTTGTAAACAGTTTCAACACCTCTAGCTACGTATGTAGAAATCATTTTTCTTAAAATATCAGTGTTAGCAGGATCTTCCATCCACTTAGCATCTCTTTTTAAATTATTACCACCTTGAGTAGCGCTTTGAGAACCAGCATTATCGCTAATACCAGAGCCTTCTAACATTTCGTATATTTCATCAGGTAAAAGACCGTTTACATATTCGTTTGCAAATGTAATATTTTTTTCATCAAACTCGTTTAAATCTGTTTGAGAAAGAACCATAACGGCTTGAGCACCACCACCAATCTTTGGGTTTTTAAAACCCTCGTCAAAAGCCATTTGAGTAGTTTTAAAATCAAAATTTTTATTACCACTTTGACTTTGAACATCAGTGCTTGCTAATTTTATTGCTTGTATAACAGACTCGTCCATAAGAGTTTTACCTCCATCAAACTTTAATTTATAACCTTGCTTTTTATCGTTAAATAATGTGCCATCAGAAAAAAGTATATTTCCATCTTCGTTTACTGTAAAAGCAGACTCTTTATTTTTAGTGTAATGCTCTGCATAAAAACCAGCGTCAAACTGACCTGGTAAAAGATTTCCAGCTTCATAATCTTCTAAATATTTTTGTTTGTCTGCTTGAAAAAGACCTAGTTGTTGGTCTAAATTTTTTACTTTTACTAATATTTCGTCAGCAACTCTTCTGTCTTTATCATCACCAGATTCATCATATCTTTTCATTGCCTCAACAAACTTGTCCCTCATACCTTGATTCCAGTCTAAAACAGTGTCTCTATCTCCAGTCTCAACTTTTAATATGTTCTGTGGTAAACCAACTTGATCAGCCCATCTACCAACTTTAATTTTTTCTTGCTTTGCAGCCTGCTCGTTAAGTCCATACTGCTCTTTAAACGAAGAAATAAAAGAATCAACAGACTTGTCTTGACCTGCTAAGTTCATAATTCTTTGACCATCTACCAATTTTTGATTCATATTTTTTTATTTTTATTAAAGCAACCCACCTGTTAATGCAGATGCTGCAATTTTACCTATACCACCAGCCAAAGCGCTATTAGCATCAGCTATAGCTTTGTCAGCGGCTGCTTTATCCATTTGTGACATACCTAGTAAAGTTTCAGTTCTTCCTATTTCTAATGCTTGAGCTTTTGCAGCACCTTTCATTCTCATCATTTGTGCAGTTTGTTCACCTTTTTGAACAGCTAGCTCTCCCTTGCCAATTAAAAGTTGATTTTTTTGTTCTTGAGCACCAATCAAAGCTGAAGCTTTTTGATTAGCTATTGTTGATTGATTTGCTAAGGCTTGTGCAAGACCAGCAATACCACTACCCCCAGCGGCACCACTTAAACTGTCCATAATATTAGCTTGGCTTTGAGCTTGTTGTTGCGCTAGAAAATCAGCTTGCTGTGTGTTAACTGTAATATCTTCATATACATTTTCGTTAAAAGTATTTTTAGCCCCTCCATAAACATTACTCATGTCCATGTTTAAATAATTTTCTTTTCTTAACGCATACTCTTTATTTGCTTTTCTTTGAGCAGCTCTTCTTTTGCCCCTACCTAAAAGCCCTTGAGCTATACCCATAACACCTTCTATAGCTCCAAACTTAGAGGTTTTGTCCATGCCTTTTAATTTGTCAAGAAATGTTGTTTCGTCTGCCATATTTTATTCTTTATTTATTTATAATTACACTTTTTAAGTGTTTTTTAAACTTCTGCGCTGACCGCAAATAGCTCTGCAGAAGCTGTTGAGTCATTTTTCATTTCCACCTCAGCAAAGTAGCCTCTTAAGCTAGATGTGCTAATCTTATTGTTTTTGCCAAAAAATATATAATCATTGGCTGTTGGCAGTATTTCGTTACCATCTGTTTCTACATCAATAGTATATGTTGTTGTTCCCTGTACAACTGCTATACACTCACCAAGCTCTATCACACCTCCACTTTGCTTACCATCAACCATTTTAACAAAGTATATAATATCCCAACCACCACTATCAGATGTATTAGGTGTGCTGCTAGCTACAGTTGATACTTTAGGTTGTAGCGAAGCGTTTACGGGTAAAGGTAGTGTTATTCTTATTGTTGCCATGTTATTATCCTGTTACGTTAATTGTTACTGTAGCCACTGAGCTGTCCTGCTGACCATCATTTGCTTTAAATGTTAAGTTTGTATTACCAGTTGAATTTGCTGTGTAAAGAAGTGTAGTCTCACCTAAAACAATGTTGACAGTACCTCCATCAGTTGCAACTGTTTGTGCCTGGTTATTAGCGTTTGTGTATGTTAATGAACCATCTATATTAGGAAGTCTAACTAGCGTAAACGTTAAAGTATCATTTTCTGGGTCTGAAGCTGTTAATGTTATTTCTTTTGCCACACTTCTAGTTGCAGGAACATTGGCTTGGCTGTTTGCGGTTGGTGCTTGATTAAATGCTACAACATCAGCAGCGTTTAACGTGCACGTTTGATTGCTAGTACCAAAATTATTTATACCAATTTGCCCCGCAATATGCATTACAGGGTGAAAAGTTAAAGTAGTTGCAGCGTTAACCGTACCGCCAACAGTTTGGTTAAACTTAACAACAGTAGAGTTTGAACCAGGGTATAATACTTCTGTCACTAACAAAGGTGTATTGCCAGATCTTGTTATACCACTTCCAGTAACTCTCATACCAACCTTTACTGACTCTGTGAAATTACCGTTTAAAGTAACTGAAGCGCCAGTAAATGTACCGCTGTTCGTTGGGTGAGAAGCAACAGGGTATATTGTTCTTTCTAAATTATTAAATCTAACCGTACTACCACCTGTTAAGGTGTTAACAGTTCCTGAAGTGGTGCCTGTCCAGTCGTTAGCATCTAAAACACCGTTGTTTTTTAAACTTATACTAGAAGACTGACTAGTTATACTCCAATTCTGCAGCTCCACATCTGTTCTGCTTGCAGTGCCGACATCACCACTTGAGGTTCTATTTGGTGCCGCTATGATAAAATCGCTAGCACTTTCTATCATAGAAAAAGTTAAAGTTGTTAAGCCATACTGATTTAAAGACACTGTTTGCGGTGATGACATAGTTAAAAAACTATTACTAACTTCGGTTAATATAACAGAGTACGTTGTTGTTGCTGTTGTTGCTGGAAAAACTATGTCTTCTAAATAAACACCACCGCTTGGAATAGTTACATTATTAGCGCCACCTCTTATAGAAGTGTTTGAAGCGTTTTTAACGTCAAAAGTAAAAACAGCGCCTTCATCGCCATAAACTTTTATTTCTCTAGTTTCACCTTGTTTTAACACAGTTACAGTAGGAATATAAAAGCTATATATTTTACTAGTAGAAAGAGCTATGTTTATAACCGCTTTTGCAGAAAAATTTATAGTATCGTTAGTTACTAGCTTTAAAGGATATTTATAATTAACAGCAAAAGATCTAACGGTTAAATTACCATTAGCTATAGAGCCTGTGTCTGTTACAACAACGTTGTAACTATTAGGATCTTCCACTTCAGAAAAATCAATTGACGGGGCTTTTTCAAAAACGTAACCACTGAGAACTGTAAATGTTTTAGTAAAAACAGTAGCTGTTGTTAAAGGCACACCAGCAGTGCTATAAGTAGAGCCAGCGTTTTCAGTACAAAAATTTTTATCAGTTACTATGTTTGCCATATTATGTAATTTGTGTTAAGTTAGGTGTTACAACGGCTTTTAAAAGAGAAACAATATTGTAAGCAGGCATAGTTCCTGATATTGGTACTTTTATTCTAACTACATTTGTATGTAAGCCCTGATGTGCGTTGCTTGCAGTCCAAGTGTTGCCGTTTATGTAGCCATCTTCTTTTACAAGCGTGCCGATCAAATTGCTAGGGTCAGAAGTTTGTGTTGTTACCACATTACTAGCTAAAACACTCCATTTTTGACCATTAACTATTTGCGGGTGAACATAAAAATATTTGAATTCAGATGTTATGCTACCAGAAGGTCTGTTTACAATAATTTCTTTATCAACTCTAGTTGGCCTGTGCGCAAACCTGTTTATAATGTATTTAGGGTATCTTTCTTCGTTGAGGTTTGTTTTTGCAATAGAAATATTATCCATGTTACCAGCAACACTACTACCTTTAAACAAGTCTATTTGTGAGTTTGTAGCTACAAAAGTTTCTGATATAACGCCAGTTGTAGTTCTTCTAGCACTACCACTTACACCACTTCTTTGTGAAAAGCCCATAGCCTTACCTTCTGGGTTAGACGTTATAGTTACATCAGCAGACAAAGTATAAGTTTCGCCAACCGTTAAATCATCAACAATACTTCTTAAGTACTGTAAACTTGCAATCGCTGTACCAGTAATTTTAGTAGCAGAGTTTAGTGTAAAACCACTATTGACATGTGTTTGTCCTATAGCCGCTGGATTACCAGTCTCTGATGTTGGATATGAACTACCACCAGAAGATCCATACACACCGCCAACTAAAGCCAACGTAGGTGATGACAGTGGTGAGAATATTCTAATAGTTTGTGTGTACTGAGTATTGTGAGTTCCACTAGCAACTGCAACAGCACTACAAACGCCTAAACCTTGAACACTAAACTCCTTAGGGTCTAAGTTAGATATAATATTATTTGTTCCTTGTATAAAATTAAACCACTTGCCTTCTTTTTCTTTAAACTCAGGTATTTTACCATTTTGATTGTCTGTCTCTATTTTATTAGCATACCAACCATTAGTAACTAAAGTTAAATCGTCATTGTCTGACTGATAAACTCTTGATGTTGTTCCTTCGTAGTTTAAACCTTTAAAAGATTTTATTGTAGAAGGACCATCGTTAAAAACAAACTTTATACTTGACTCATATTGAACTCCGTAAAAATTATTTCTTAAACTACTTGCATTGTGCTGATAAAGCTCTCCGCCAAAAACAGTATAGTAGTCTCCGCTAACAGAAAAACCAGATTCAGGTATAAAAGATTTAAAACTTGTCCAACCGTTTATACGATCTGAAAAGCTAACTGTAGCGCCATTAAAAGTTAAGTTGTAAGTGTCTTTGTCTTCGTCGTAACTACCAACTACATCGTCTGCATCAGAAAGATTTTCTTTAAAATAAGTAGACATACCATAATCAGCAATATTAGTTAACCCGTCGTTAGATAACCTTAAAACGGCATTTCTATTTTTATCAGCAAAGTAAACTCTATAACCGTAGTTAGCAAATGACTCAGGGTTTTTAGATATACCAAACTCACCTGCAAAAGGCACTGCTTGTCCTAAAACACTGTTAGTTGAAAGTAGTTGTGGTTTACCATCAGCATTAAACATGGCATCTTTGTTTGCTAATATTCTTAGTGTTTTGTGTTCACAGAAAGCAATAACATTGGTATTTCTAGTATACAATTTTTGTATTGTACCATAGCTTGGGTTAAGATCTTTTGTTATTTTTTCTGCCTGTATAAATTGGTTCAAGTTGTTAACCCCACTTTTACTATTAAATATACCAGAGTATATAATACCACTGCCAAGAGTTTCTTCTGCATAAGTGTCTTCAAAAGTTGTACTAACTCTAGGACCCATATCAATTGTAGGTGCGTTAAAATCATCTCTAACTCTATTACTTTCTACACCGTTACCATAACTAAAAGCGTTGCTAAAGTCTAAAGGTATTTTATAGAAAATATTTTGTCTTGGCATTTCAGGAGCTAAAAAGCATCCTATACCACCGGTGTAATTTCCTGGAGCGCAAGTTATCTGAGTTGACACTATTTTCTGCTTGTGTTCAACATTTCCATTTGCATCTTTCGTATATACAGTTAGTGTTGTTCCTGGAATTATATGCTTGTTTTGTTTGCTAAAAGGAGAAGTGTCTTTTATTACAAACGCAGCTTCCATTATGTTATCTGACACTGTAGTTATTTGACTGTTTGCATCAAAAACACCAGTTTCTATAGTACCGTCTGGTTTAACAACATCTTCTTCAATATACATATCATCTTTTATTACCAAGACAGGGCTTGGTGTTTCGTGAAATAAATTTAAATCTGAAGAATCTTGTGGTTGCACCTCAAAAACAGCTGGGCTAGTACTAGCAAAAGTATCAGTATCTGTTATAGGTACTAGTATTTGAAGTTCAGAGGTGTTTGGTTCTCTTTCTTCAGGCGTCCAAGCTTGATTACCGGTATATAATCCTTGACCTAGTATAATGTCTTGGCTAGCATTTTCTGGATCACTTTTTGCTCGACCATCATAAGGTGTTATTCTTTTTGCCATTTGGTCAAACACTGTCGTTCCTGACGAGTCAACAATAGTTGATGTTCCATCAGATAACACGTGAGAAGTTGGTGACCACTCTATAGGCTTGTCTAGTCTTAAACGCCATCTAACACCTTGATTACTTCTTTTGTGAAAATCATCATCGCCACTATCGTTAGTGTAGTTGTTAACATCAAGAAGATCTGAAGATGTAACAGTGTATATTGTTCCATTGCCATCAGGTCCACTTGGATCATCTGTCCATCTAAACTTAGTACCAACAGTTCCTAGTGCTTTAAACAAAGTAAAGTTGTTTTCAATCAAAGATCTTCTAGGGCCAAATGGTCTGTCAAACGAAAAGCCACCAGGACTATCTGCAACATCAAATCCAGGGCCCATGTTAAATAATCTAAAGTTACACTCTCTTTCACCTAGTCTAAAACCTCTACCCATTTGCATATCATGGTTGGGTCCATTGTGCTTTGACAAAGATCCTTTACTACTCCATTGTTTCCAAGCCCACGCTTGGTCAATAGCATACCTTTGCACACCGTTGTTTGTGCCGTTTACTACAGTTCTAATTGAAGCATGCCCTTTGTACGACCAATCCCTGAAAACAACTCCATAAACCGTATCACCAGTATTACTACCGTCTTTTTGCCAAAAGTTTGGATCGTCTTCAAGAGTTTCGTCAGAAGAAAAAGTACCGTTGTATGTTGTCATTAAGTGCGTAGCAGTGTCGTTTCCAAAAATGTTACTACCAGAGCTGTTGTCGTGAGTTGTGTCTGTTAAAAGATTAAAAGGAGAGGTTGTGTCTGCTCCAGGAGCAAATCCAGTTTCTTGATTAGCACCACTACCAGTAAACAAGTTTTGAATCCAATATATTTTTTCTGTAGATTTTATAGCATAAACAAGACCACTAGAAGAGTTTGCATTTATAACATGCTCTTGTAAAATATCATCTTTTAATATTTTTAAAAAAAACTTACCTTGAAATTCTTCATCAAACTCTTTAGCTTGATCTTCATAAAGCTCAAAATACTCTGCTCTTGTTGAGCTTCCCGGTGCGCCAAACATAAAGTTTATATCTGCGTTAAAAGGTTTTTTAAGTGTAAACTCCCAATAGTCATCACCATCTAAAAAATCACCATCAGTATTAGTGTCAGTTTTTGTAATACTATCTACTTCGTAAAAATCAGAAACTGTATTTTTAAGATAAGAGCCTATTCTTATATATCTAGCCTCAGAAGTAGTGTCTGCAGAGTTTTTTATAGCTTCGTTTAAATTTACACCTTGATTTCCTCTAACTCTTACAACCATACCACCTAAAGTAGGATAACCAGTGGTGTCATCACTATCGGTTCCAAAACCTTGGTTTTCTAATCTTCCTAATAATTTTCTTTTAACTTTTATAGCGTCAGGTGCATTTTTTTCAATAGAAAGAACTTTATACTTAGGGTTTTTGTTTGCCTCTATTTTTTTAACACCATCATGAGCTTTTTTCAAAACTATAATATCTCCTTCTTGAACCTTGTTTATATCACTAGAAGGAAAAGAAACCCAAGCAAAATCTTCGTTTATATTTTGGTATATTCTATCCATCGTGATATTGTAATACTCTTTTTTTGGTTCTTTTATATAGTATTTTAAATGAGTACACCATGTTGGAATTGCAAAATCATGCATTACAAAAAATGAGTTTGCAGTGTAAGAATTGTCTCTTGAAATTTTTATTGAAGACTTTTTTGGATTTACTGAAGATGGTGAAAAAACTGGTGTTTGCCTACCATATTTATCAAGCAAAGCAACGCCAGCTTGATATGTTCTTAAAGATTTTATAGACCTTGCAGCGTTACCTATATTAGATTCTAAAGATGAACTTTCCATTGTAAGCTCAAAAATAGGTTTATCGTTTATCAAGTCGTATTGCTGCGTGTAGTTTCCGTATAATAATCTATTTGCTGTTATTTCTTGAGCTTTTGCTTGTCTTGGAACGTTGTCATATGCTCTAAGAATTTGATTGCTTGGTAGCATTGCATTTAGCTGATCACTAGTAATATCTAAACTTGTAAAAGAGTCTAAATCAGAAGAGTTTATTGTTTTAAATTTGTGTATATTTGGAGCGTCGGAAAACTTACATAAAACTTCTAAAGAACTAACATCATCGGGTCTAGAACCAAAATCTGATAAAGTTATTTTGCTAACGCTATTTACCATGTTTTTATTATACCCTATTTCAGAGTTTAATTCATAACCCTCTTCTGTAGGTAAAAACGCAACAGGTGTAAAAGGAGATATGCAAGAGTACTCTCCATCAATATACTTCCATCTAAAAGCAAATCTTGCAAACTTATCTTCAAATATAGCTGTGTCTGTTTCTTTGCTAACTGTCCAACTAGTAAGATCAGCCGCTGGCATAAGGGCTATTTGAGGTGATATTGTAAGTATTCTTACATCAAAAACTTTTCTAAAACTAGTTGGGCTTAAAACACCGTGCGTTGAGTTTATCATAAAACCCTCATCTTCGGCTAATAACCTTAATCTAACCTTTACAACGTCTTCAGGGTCTGTAGTAAGAGTATTTTCAGTTTCTAAAACTATAATATCTCCTTCTTTGTAGTTAGGTCTAGGTGAAAAAACAAGCTTTTGTATTCTTATATCTACACCATTAACATCTACAATAGGAACTAAGTTGTCGTTTATATCTTTTTCATACATTGAGTCGTTAGACAAAGTACCAGCTGGTTTTACCTGTGTAACGTTGTCAGAGTCTTTGTATGTCCAAAAACTTGCGTTTTGATAATTTGACAAAGCTCTTCTAAAACCTACCGTTGTACCGCTAGCTATATTGTTAGCGGGAACAGCCGATAGAGTTACACTGTTCGTGCTAACGGCATCAACACCAATAACATTGTTGTTAGCGTCTTTAATAGAAAAGTTGTTAGCGTTTACAAAAGTCATACCAACAACAACATCGTTCCAATCTCCTTGGTTTAAAGTGCTGTTGTCAAAAGATACTGTTGTTGAATTTACGATAGCAGAAGTAGCTCTTAAAGTTGTTGTGTTGTATTGTGCAACGCTGTTTGTTGATCCAGCTGCAAAAGGATTACCTTGCCCGTTTCTACTTGTATTTTGTGGGTGTATAAGAGTTGTTAAACTAGGCTCGGTTGAACCGCTAGAATCTCTAAACAAAGATATTTTTGGTGCACCTAAAGGATATTTTTTTATTACAGTTATATGTTCTTCAAGAACATTAAATGTTGTTTTACTGTTTGTTCCGTTACCTAAACGTTCTACAAACTTAGTTGTTGTAGTGAAAGTATTGCTAGTTGCAGCTCCAATTTTAAACCTATCTATATTAATTTTTTTAGGTTCACTCCAGTTGTCAGTCCAAAACAACAAACCATCAATAACGTTTATACCAGTTATTAAGTAGTCATCTCTAAAATTTAAAAAAGCATTACTGCCCGCTGTGTTTTTAGTACCACCATGATTATCTACAAGTATAGGTTCAATTGAATCAGCAACTTGATCAAACTCTACTATAAGGTCAATAGAGCTACCTGATACAAACCATATTATTTTTTGATTTTCTGGATTAAGAATACTACCTATACATTTACCATCAGCAACGCCTAAAGTAGACACTTTTAGATTACCATAAGAATTTTGCGCCGACCCAATGTCACTACCTTCTGTAGTAGCAACATCAATATTCAGCGCATCTCTATATTCATTTTTAGGTACAATTCTTTCGTCAAGGTCTTTGTTCATCTTCCCCGACGTAAAAGTGTTTTTAATCTCCGGCATATACTAGTGTTTTATTTGCTTAGATTTACCTCTAAGTATTTGAGTTAATTCTTCTAGCTTTAAATTTGATAATCTTAGTTTAGCTGTTCTTACAGCTGCAAACTTTTGTTGTTTAAATCTACGTACGATGTATTCTTGAATGTTAGCCCTTGTACATAAAATAGCGTATGCTATACACTTGTACATTG
>Ga0208669_1000342_pt1 | contig 18947 bp, 8 predicted proteins | sample 21_taG_FD_184095 | JGI IMG/M metagenome (GOLD analysis project Ga0208669, IMG submission 184095) | Marine viral communities from the Subarctic Pacific Ocean - 21_ETSP_OMZ_AT15319 metaG (SPAdes) (version 2) | ecosystem: Environmental > Aquatic > Marine > Oceanic | place: Pacific Ocean | collected...
AAGCTTGAGGGGCTGGCAGCAAAGAAGGAAGACCTTCCTACTGCCGCCGATAGAGAGGCCCATGCCGACAAGGCAAAGGCCGTTAAGGCGGAGGCCGAAAATGTCCTCGCCGGATTTGGAATCTAAAAGTAGAAACTGATAATATGAATAAGCAAATAGAAGAACTCATTGAGAAGGCCGAAAGAAGGCTCCGCCAGTATGGCGGACTGGGGTATCAATCTTACCTCTCGATGCCAAGGATTTGGACATCGGACACGCCATACGGCGCGACTGATTCCCGTACCCTGTTCCTGAATCCGGATGGTCTGGCCAAGCTGGCCCGATCATCCGATCCGGTTGGCTTCACGGCCTTCCTCCTCTTGCATGAAGCCCTTCATGCAATGCTCCGCCATCCGATCCGATGCCGCGACATGGCTGACCGGAAGACCGCAAACATCGCGGTCGATTACTTGGTCAATGCCCTGATCGATCAGATCAATCGCGAGACGGTCGGCCTCGTGCCATTCCCGATCATCGAGGGAGCTTACCTCGACCACGATCTGAGCGATGGCCACGATGCCCTGTCACTGTATCACTTCCTACTGGCCGACAAGCCGGAGGAAGAGGAGGAAGGCGGCGACGACAGCGACGACAGCGGCAGCGACGACAGCGGCAGCGGCAGCGACAGCGGCGGCAGCGACAGCGGCGGCAGCGACAGCGACAGCGACAGCGACAGCGACAGCGACGACAGCGGCAGCAAGCCAGCCGATCCCGATGATCTCTCCGACATTCACGACGGAGATTTCTTTGATCCGGATCTCAAAGGCGACGAGACGGTCGAGGACTTTGACCGCTCGGTCAATGAGACTATCGAGCAGAACGCCGCTCAGAATGAGATGGATAAGATCGCCGGAATCGGCGGCAGCGACTCCCTCTCGAAAGCGGTTGCCGATGCTCGCGATCAGTTCCAGAAAATCGACTGGCGTGATCACCTGTCGCATTGGCTCTCGTCCTCCATCGCCGGAGGCGAGTATGACGGCATCGATGCCTCATTCTACTCCGGCACTGGGCTGGTGGAAGATGAGCGATCCTGCCGCAATGTTGGCGAGCTTGTCGTGATCATCGACACGTCCGGATCGGTAGTGAACGACGATCCTTTCGTCACCTCCGCTCTCGATCAGATCGAGACGTTGTCTTCCGATGTCGCGCCTAAAACGATTCACGTCGTTCATGTCGATTACATCGTCCGGCATCATGAGGAATTGAACGCTGGCGATCCGGTTGACCGTGAGCTTCACGGCGGCTGGGGAACGAAGTTCAAGCCAGCCTTCGACTGGGTCGAGGAGAACGCGCCCGACGCAAAGGGAGTCGTTTACATCACAGACGGATTTGCCCAAGACTGGCCGGAGGTCGAGGAGCCATCGCTTCCGGTTCTCTGGCTCGACTATGGCTACTACCTCCCGCACTACAAATTCGGAGAGGTCGCGACCATGTATCCAGAGAAGTAGCAGAGGTCCAACATTGTTCCCGCCTTCGGGCGGGGGCATAGTTGGATTGATCAAATCAATCCTGCTAAAACCAGAAACCAGAAAAATGAATAACCAATACCGATACACAGTAACGGAGCTTCAATCGCTCCCGCCGTCGCTTGGCGGCAATAATGAATATGGTTCCGAAACCATCGTATGCTTCTCGCCTTCACCTAAGAAGGCGGTAGCGATGGAAGGAACCATCACCCGCTCCCGCGAGGGAGTCGAGGGCGTTCCCGTCCTCTTGAATGCGACCCTCGTCGCCCCCAACGGTCGAGTCGTTTTCGACCGTTGGGATTAACCCTGAACCCTAAACTTATAGACAGATGAAAATAAAACTAGAATACGTGCCAACACGCATAATTAAAACCAGCGGAGAAATAGTCTCTCTATTGATGGATGACTATTCCGATAGCGGTTACATGAATACCAACGGAGGTGACATCATCATCGACCTGACATATGTCCAAGACGATGCCGAACAACTTTCTAACTTTTGTGAGATCACTGGCCTCACAAAGGCTGACATTGAGGGTGTCGGCTACATATGCTTTTATGCCTGAACCCTGAACCAGTGCGCCCTGTATCGTTTACAGGGCGCACCATTCAGGAATCAACCTGAGCTAAACCAATAAACCAATAAACCAATGAAGAAACTAGACTGGCTCATCGGAGCCATAATATTCATCGCCTTTCTGGCGGTGGTCGGCAACCTTGAGGTTTTCCTTGAGGAGAAATTCCCTAACCCCTACGACCTGAAGTCCGATGAGTAACTTAGAAATCGTCGGCCTGATTCTGGCCACGCCTCTGATCGTCATCGTCATTGCCGCGAGCATGATCAAGTCAGAAGCCCGCCGGATCGAAAAGATGAAAGCCCGTGCCGATAAGAAGAAAGGGAGGCGTTCATGATCTACTTCACCGACACAAATCCCGACGAGGCGGCGAGCAATCTCTGCGACCGTCACCTACGTGCGACCGTGAGATTCACCCAAAAAGTGTTCGCGGAAGCCGCTGAGAATCGCGCACAGCATCGCGACCCGTATATCCGGTGGGGCTGTTCAAGTCTCACGAACTTAAAATGGGTCGTTGAACATGGAAACGCGGCGGCCCATGAGCTTTACTATCGATTCCACAAACCCGTCCGAATCGAGGACAGCTTGCCTTTGATCAAGGCCAGAGAGAAAATGGACTCTCTGAGCCTCCCGCCCGTAGACCCTGATCATATCTTTTTTCCTGATGAAATAGATAAGGTGAGGGAGTTCTACCGTTTAAAGGTTTTTCCAAAATCGAGATGGACAAGGCGGTATCCGCCTGATTGGATGCACCCGTCACTTCTGGTGAAGTGACAAATCTTTGGTGGCATAGCAACGAAGGAGGTAGGGAGAAATCCCTGCCTCCTTTTTTTGTGTCCTTTTGAAATTAAAAATGGACAAGGGGATCGCCGCCTGATTAGATCTTCACGCCGCAAAAAAAGAGAAGTAGCGGTATTTCATAGCATAGAACAGCGAAGGAGGTAGGGAGAAATCCCTGCCTCCTTTTTTTGTGCCTAGAAATAAGTGGGAAAAACCGCCCAGAAATCCCCCACTTACTATCATAGTTTAATCCACGCAAGCTCTACTCAGATTCTGTAATAGGCCGGACAGGAATGTAGCGGTTGAGCTTTGAGGCGTGGTCGTAGACCTGCTGCGCTCGCGCCCTACCGTATTCATCAGTCCTTGGATCGAGCAGACTCTCGATAATATATTTGAACGACGGCTTGTCCATGTAACCTTTACTCAGTAGAGCGACCCTATCTCGACCCAGCTTCTTATCCTTCATCCCCTTGAGGAGGTCGGTGTCGGTGAGTCCGAGAGAGGAGAACCCTTTATTGATCCGCATCAGTTCGTAGTTAAGGAGGCGTCGATCCTCGATGTTCTCATCGATGATGTCCGCTACCTCGCCGTCAGTCATCGGGACGTTACGCTTCACCGCGTTGAGTCCGCTCTTCACGTTGTTGTATCGCTTGTTTAGATCAAGCAGGTATCGCGAATACTGTTTCTGGAGATCAACATCATGAACACGCGCAGGCATCGCGCCGTCCATAATCTCAAGAGTCATGCCCTTCAAAGATCCGGTTGACCAGCCCTCGACAAAATCCTTACCAAGTCGCGGAGCGTATGCCTCCTTAGCGATGTAACCTAAGATCTTCGATCCGGCTTCCACCGGACCATCGGCCCCCTTGTTCCAAATTGGTTTACCCGTTGACGGGTTAAGGTTTCGGCGAGCCTCAGACACTGCTCCCGCGAGAATCTGATCGTCTAAGTATTGATCCCTCACCAAGCCTAGCGCGAGAGCGGCTCCCGCTTCGGTGAACTCACCGCTGCGGATGTTCTCATACGCTCGCAGGAATGGATCGACCAGTAGCGAGTATGGATTAACGTAAGTAAGGTCAACCGACTTCAGCTCACCGTTCCATCTGTAATAGAAGAACGTATGCCCTCTGAGGTAATCTGGAATGGATGCACGCATGGCCTCGTCCTCCTCATCTCCGATGCCCGAAAGAGCAGCGAGGATCATAGGAAGAGCGGAAGAAAGAACTCCTATCGTTCCGGTCATTGAGATCATCCTAATTTGACCTCTCCGAACCAGAACAGGATTGCCGCTGGCGATCTCCTCACTGGCGAGCTTGTACGTGTTGATCACGATTCGCGGAACCTCCACCTTGAATCGAATGAACGGGGCGAACAGCAGGCCGAGGCCGGACTTCGTGAACTCCGTAACGGCTGGCGGTGCTTGGCTGTATGCCTGCGAGGTCATGACTACCTTGCGAGCGGCCAGACGCTTGATCTGCGTGTCGCTCATAGCGGCTAGGTTGTTGACCCCTACTTCTTCGCCTTCCTCAACCGTGCTTGTGTCGGCGGCTTGGGCTTCCTTCAGAATTGCCAACTCATGGTTGTAGTAGGCGACCTTGTAGGCGGCGTCGAGAGCGGCGGATAAATCCTGTGCCTTCTTCTCAATTACCGCTAGACTCTTAGTGACTATATTGAGTTTCGTCTTTTCACCTAACTCTTCGATCTGCTTCCTGATGCCATCGGGTGTTACCCTACCGTTCAGGAGGTCTCTCATAACTCCGGCGCGGAGTTCGTCGCCCTTGATATTCAGGCCGATAAGCTCATTAAGCTCTGGGTCAATCTTACCGTCTTTGAACACGCCGACAGTCCCTTTCGCCATTTCAGCGATCATCTTATCGTAGCGGAGAAATCCCTGTGAGGTTCCGAACAATAAGTTACCGATTCCGTTTCGTAAGTAGAATCCGATGGAGCCTAGAGTCTTAGCTGCCATTGCCTTACCGCTCAGGTTAGCGGCTAAACCAACAACTCCCTTAACAGCCTTCTCCGCTGTGTCGGCGTAATCCATCGAGAAGGAGTCCTTGAGAGTAGTATCCAGAAGCTTTTTGAATTCAGGATCTACCAGCATTCCTGAGAGGGGGTCGTTCTTACTCGGCGCACCCGATCTGGCGGCCTCAAAGTTAGCATACTTGACGCGGTTCTCTTTGGTAGCGAGCTTCTCTTCCACCGTGACCATGACGCCAGTTCTCTCGCCGAAGGATATCAGTTGGTTCAGGAATGCCTGCTGCGAAGCGAGTGTCGCGACGGTCGAGTAAGTCCGAAGAATCAAATCGATACCAGCCTCCGACCCGATTTCGCCGAGGAGATTTCGGATCTCCACCGGCAAATCTTTGCGTCTTTTCAGGTTGTCCTCGATCATCTTGTAATGTTTAGGCGAAGCAGTCGTCGAGTCTCTGCCACCTTCGTCATACCGCATCAAGAAGGTGTTAAGAACCTCTTGCGCGTATGATGAATGTGGGTAGCTTTGGTTCTCTATATCGAGGAGTATGCCAGCTTCAACCTCGGCACGCGACTTGTCCATGCCTCCGTCAACCAGCTCCTCAAACTTCTTATCTTTAAACTGTTTATCAAAGAACCTCATAGCCTCGTCCCTCACAACTTGATAATTGGGATCTTCCCTCACCTTCTGGAGGTAAGACGAGTCGGTGAACATCTTATAACTACGGGTAATGTATACTCCTCCGGTCTCAGAGATCTTGACTCCAATATTATCGTCAAGGCCAGACTTAACGAGTATCTTCTGGAGCGGGATGATCAGCCTCTGCCGTATGTCGATAATGTGAGCGGCAAGCTTTGGAGATTCCTTAGCGAGTTCTCTCAGAGCGGCGTCGCGGTCAGCTTCCCTAGAAGTGATAGCCTCTTTGTAAGCTTTATCGGTGGCTTTAGTTCTCCTATTATGAGCGAGTCCCTTTAGGGAGTCAGCTTCTTCCTCAGTGATTAAGCCTACTTTGCGCTTCTTCTCTGCGTCGGCGTGCGCGGCGTCGTAATCCTTATCGATATCTTTAAGAACTTCCTCAGTGACTATGTTACCTGTGTAGTGTCCCTGCGCGAGAGCGATCAAATCCATCGGCGCGTATTCGTAACCGCCGTAGTTTTCCTCAATGAGTTTATCCATCTCCTGTTTATAGGCGACGACGTTAGCCTCAGTAAGTCTCTTGTAAGCGTCTCGGTTCTGAATCAATCGGCGGAAGGCTTCTGGAAGCTCGCCAGCAAACACCTTATTCAGGAACTCCATGATGAAGTTCTGCGGCTTTCCGGTCTCCAGCTCGTATACAGGAATCTCAAGGAGATCGACCACTGCGGAGAAGTTTATGGTAGATCCTGTCGGCTTGCTGGACGGAGCGGCTGACAATGGAGCGGAGTAAAGGAACTGACGTGAGCCGTCCTCCATAGTCTCCGTTCTGCTCCCATACTCAACTCCTTTTGCATAGACCGCTCCCCCTACTTGAACTACTTGTTCTGCGCTTACCAGAGGATCTTGATTTGCTTTGTCGTAGAAGTATGAGTGACGGTATGGGTTCATACCAATCTCAACCCATTCGGTAGAATTCATTGCTTCTTGCGCTAATGATTCGGCTTCCTTCGCGGTGACTGCTTCGTAATCACCAACCATCTTAGCCATTGGGGTTTTATTAATCCGCAAGGCTGTCCGAGCAGCATCTTCCTGTTTCACATCAAACGTGACATTGTTCAATATCGCCGAAGATGTGTAGTGAAGTGCGGTCGCTTTCGGTGTATTCTCATGGAAAACAACTACCCAAACATCATGGTCTGTGTAAGCGGGTATGTCTAACCGGACTTTGTATCTCCCCGATGGGATGTCTTCCGACCTAATTGTTCTACCCTTCTTAGTCTCACCCCTAACAGCGTTGAAAATTTCTTCTGTAGTGGCTGGCTTAGGAATCGATGTAAATGTTACAGGTGCGCCGAACCTTTCGTCATATTGTTCCTGATACTCTTCAGGAGTAATCAGGCCAAACGCAAGTTCCCTAGATAGTTCAGCCTGCCCCTCCGGCCTGAGTTTTCCAACGGGATCTTTACTTAGGTCGTATGGCCTCGCTAGTTTACCAGATCTCGTAAGGAGCGACGGGAAACCAGCTACGGGCTGACCCTCTACGGGAGCAGAGCCTAAGATTACTGGCTCATCGGGCGAGACTCGCTCAGTCCACGCCCAGCTTGGCATAAGTCCTACGTGCTGGTCAGCGAAAGTGGTTTCAATGCTGCCCATAGCAACTTGATTTTCTGGACCTTTTGGGCCGAAGTTCACCCAAGAGTTCTGACCTCTGGTTTCAGAAGTCATGGCGTGAACCGCACTACCGTAGAACAACCTAACGTGGGCTTGCCATGCGTTCTCTTCTCCCTGCGCCCTGAATCCCGCTCCCTCTAACCCATGACCAAACGCATCGTGAACGGCTCTAAATAAATCGTTAGCTAGTACGCGTTTCTTAGGTCCGTCGGGACTGCCGTATGACCACATGAGTCCCGTGTCCTCTTCAAGAGGGTTCCTTGCAATAATTTTGCCCGAACTACCGAAGCCTTCTTCAGTAGGAAAAACCCCCATAGAATTGGTATCACGGAGATCCTTAATAGACCTCCAAGGCTTATCATCATAAGGGTCGTTCTTAGAGTCAAAAAACCAGAAACTAAACCCGTTTTCTACGAGTTCTTCGTATTGGGCTTTAGTTTGGTTTACTAGCGCAGTATATGCTTCTTTTACCTTTGGGTCATCGGGGTCGTGTTTCATCTCTGCATAAGCTTTCGCTAATCGAGATGAGAAGGCTGGGTCTATCTTTACGTATTCCTCCTGCCTGACATAAGGGATTCCTACTTTAGTAGCGTAAGATTTAGCCGCTTGAATTACTCGGGGGATTCCACCTTTAATCCCGTAAACCGTCGGCGCGTCCACAAGTGGAGTCTCTTCCGTTCTTCCACTCCGTCCACTTCGGGATCTAGCTCCTCTCCCCCCTGCTGGACTTGCTGCGCTTGCGAGGGTACGACTTCCTCCGTCTCTTTGTTTGTTTTCTTCTCTTCCATAAAGTGTTTCTCTTTGCTCTAAGCCTAAAGTGTTATCTACCTCAGTCAAGACCTTTTCTGCTCCAGCCATCGGGGCAGAGTAAAGGATACTGCTTTTCTTCTCATCGAACCGCTGGCTCAGTGGGATGACGTTGCCGTTAGCGTCACGGGTTACGGGGTCTGCGGATTTGATTTGGTTGGGGGAAAAGACAACAGTCACTGTCGATACCTCATCTCCGTCGGGAATATCTTCCGCAATTATGCTGTCAAAACCTTCTGATTCAGCAACTCCTTCAGCATTACGGAAGTCGGTTACCGTATCGACGACCTTTGGGTTTTTGACCTGCAAGAAAACATCCATCATGTTATCGTTGCGGTAAACCTCGTCTCCAATCTCAGCATCATTCCAGATGTCTGCTATTTCTCGGGCCGCTCTCTCTGCTTCATTTTCAGACGCAAACGGCCCAGCATTTATATCAGATTGGCCTTCTAAAATAAAAAACGGACCATCACCATAAACTATAAAATCATCGAAATCGATTTCAATATCATCTTCTTTTTCGACCAAGATCTCATCGGCAAACCATGATGCAGCATTTCTGGAATCTGAAAAATAGAAGCCAACTTTGCGCCGATCTCCTACAACTCCCGTTCCCCCTTTGTTTCTATCAAACACCGTGAAGCCTTTGCTTTTTGATCCGTGGTAGGCTTTTCGGTCATACCCCGCACCCTGTGCAGCCTCATCAACCATACGCTGCGCCGTCTCCATGTCACCGGACTCGACCGCCGCCATATACTCAGCGTCTTCTACCGGAGCAGAGTAAAGGATACCGCTTTGGGGACTCTTCATCCCAGCAGCCGAGTCGAACTCAGCAGCTAGATCTTTCACCGCTTGGGAGACACGACCGTCATCATCTGAGAACGTCTCTCTGCCGTCTGGATTTATCCTCGCTCTGATCTCTGGAGAAGGTAAAACTCCAACCGCCGTTCCTTGCTGGGATCTGATGTCTCTAATTACGGAGCCGTCGTCAGTTCGCAAAACGAATCGTTTTACGTTGCCGAGTGTATTGTCTAACTTGCTGGCTATCTCTGCGAATGCACGGCTTCCGTAGTAGGTCGCCATGCCCTCGCTATTAGTCTTATTGAGCCACATTCCGCCCTTCTCTAGTCCGGTGGTGGGATACCACTTACCAGACTGGAGAACCTTACCTCCGTCACCCGAAGATTGGTAAAAGGCTACGCGACTTCCATTGACATTCACTACGACAAAAGCCCGACCACCTCCCTCAAATAAAACGCTGCCGTTTTCACCCCGCTCAAGAGTTACTGAAGTTCCGTTCGATAGGTTGAATCCATCAGCTAGATTATTCGCTGCCTGAACAACGGGGCTGAATTCACTGTGGATAGGCTCAGGAGCCTTTTGAGATTTTTCGTTACGGACATTATTTAAGTTCTGGAGTTGGTCGGGAGTTAAGTAGGATTCGTCATCATCCATAGTTTGTGGCGAGCCATCATCCATAGTTTGTGGAGTCTGCGCTAAACCAACGAAGTCCTGATTCACGACCTCAAACATTTGGAAAACTTCCGTCGGGTTCTTGGTATCGAACGCCATCTTCGTAGGCTGACGGACGAACCCAGCTTCGATAGCTCGCATCTCAATAATCAACTTATTGAGGGCAACATCTGCTGCGGGTCCGATCTGTTCACGCTTGGCGACCCATCGGTTGATGATCCCCCTAAAGTAACGACCTAGAATTTTAAGTAAGGAAGGCTTGGATTTCCAGAATTGGACGTCGTCCTCAGTAGTGAAACCCCGTGTGACCTTCTGGAAGTGCATACGGAGTTTCTCTTGTGCCAACCCATACTTAGCTCTTGCGACCACTTGAGGGTCTGACGACTGAAGGCTCGCTATCGCAGCCGCAATTCTTGGTTCGTTTCCGATATAGTATTCTTTAGCGATGTCCACGAAGTCTGAGTCAGAAAGACTGTTGATGTAATCCTGAATCTCTTCGTCGGTCATGGAACTCCAACTGGCACTATGTACTAACTCCTCGTTGATTATAACACCAGCGATTGCGCGTCCGGCGATGTCTCTAACGCCGCCTGTCTGGCTTAACATAAGAGGAAGGTTGATATAAACCGCTGAAGAATCAGACCGCACAAAAGAAGAACTTCCGTCGGACTCAGTAACAAATTCTAGTTCCATGCCGAATGGAATAAGACCTCTGAGATAATTCAGTAGGGGTAATGCTTCAGAGCGGTCTTCCTCTGGAATAAGTGAGAGGAATTTTTCGCGCTCTACCTCGTCTTTAAGACGCTTCGATTCAAGACGTTTTTCCTCTGTCTCGTCCTGCATCTCGCGTAACGCTTCTCTCCTCTCCGCTTTCCTCTCCGCCATATATTCAGGAGAGAAAACTGGTGAACTGGATAACGTCGCGTTATCAGCGACTGCCCCAGCCCAAGCTCCGGCGTTGGTATACGGCATCTTGCGGGGATTGCTCCCCACGTCGATAATATCTCCAAGAGACTTCGCTACTTCTCTAGCGGACCCTATCCCCACATTAGGGAACAACATAGCTATGTTGATAAGGAAGCTATCAAAGGGTGAGGAGTTGTTAGTTGGTTTTAGATTTTTGAAGTGCTTCTGAACGTCCTCCGACAACAAGAACTGAGCGGTGAACTCATTGAGATCGGCAAGAGCATTCTCAAGAGATGGGATGGGTCCGCTGATTTCTTTTTGCGATTCGTAGGTTTCTTTCGCGAAATCGAAAACACTGGACAACTGATTAACTATACCTTGTTTACTTGAGGGTGGATTTGAAATAGTTCCAGAAATGAATGCGTGGACATACTCCTCAAGTAATGTGTTGACGAGACCTCGACCGTTTCCAGACGTGATATTGATAAACACACTGTCCGAGCCGTCTTTTCCCTTAATGTATTTTCCTGCGATGTCGGCTTTCGCTTCGCCCATCACAAACTTAATCTTCTTGATGAAGGCGGTGTCGCGCAGCAGCAAGGCAGCCACAAATTTATGGGAAGGGATCTTTGAATTTTTAGCGACTTCTTTAAGGGCTTCAATAACACTGTCGGGGTTCCCACTCTCAAGACCCAGTCTCTCAATATCAGCCTTGTTCTTAGCCGTAATGACTCCCCTCTCGGCGTCGGTGATGTTAGATCTCGATAGGTGGGTTCGGACTGCTTTAGTTAAAGCAATCATTGTGTTCTTCGCCTCTTCCGCAGTGATCTCTGTTTCCGCGCCTGCATTGAACTGAGCTTGGAAATCGCTCACAGCGTCAGAGTTCTCGTAGCTAGCACCGTCTGAGGGGGTCACTAAGCGGACGAGTTGTAGCGCGTTCAGGAAATCTGTGCCGCTGGTCGAGAGTTCATTTTTCTCGATAGCGTCCACAAGCTTATTAACAGATGGTCTGGTGTCGCCGTTTCCAGACGACAGCCACGAAGCGAATATCCCGAACAGGTCTTTAGAACTCGCGTTCTCAACCATGTCTTCCATCTCAGGATCTTCCAATACGTCTTCAAGAATAACCTTGACGATTCCCTCGCGTAAGTCTGGGCTAGTGTTTACGGTATTAACCGCTTTTTTCATCGCCCCAGATACTGTGTTACTTATATCTTGTGGGGAAGCGAAGTCGCCTACAGGGTTTTCACCGAAGTTAAAAACCCAACTACTTACTTTAGGGTTCTTGAATTGATCGGGAGTTATATCGAACGGAAGGGTAGAGGCCGCTCTCTGTTGTCTAAGGGAGGTGGCTTCTTCTTGCTGGTTCTTAAACCGATTCGCGGCTTTTTTAAGTAGCGTATCGAAGGTCGGCGTTGTGTTATTAGCGAAGTCTGGGTTGTTCAAGAGTTTCTGCTCTACGAACAATCCGAGAATCGCTTCTCCCGTAAGCTCTTTGTTAGATTCTACTTTAATAAACGGGAGGAGTTTTTGAGCCGCTTGGTCTACATTTTTAGATCCCGTCTGGGCTACCAGTTCATCGAAGGGAGTGGTAGGGTTGGTTCCTTCTCCGAACGCTTCTACTTTTGCGCGAAGACCAAACAACTGTGCGTTAAATAAGAATTCTTGTTTGGCCGATTCAAATGCCACCATGCGGAACTCCTCGTCAAGCTCCCCGTTGCCAGCTTCAAGGAGGGCTTGGGCGTTGCGATTCGTTTCGTCTCCGGTCTTCTCTAGCTCAAGGGCGAACCTATTGATTTTTCTTTTGATCGACGTAGTACTAGAAAAGTTGCTATCAGTAGTCGGGCTTCCGTTTTCGTCAAATTCTGGAACACCTTCAGGTAAGTTTTTTGCTGGCTTGAAACGGATATTAGCTATGGCAGAAGCTCTCGTATTGTTTGGCCCAATCGGACTTACGCCCCTCGCGTTAGTGACCTTAGACTCTAGCAGAGTGCCTTCGGCAGTGGGTCCGACCACGTCGGTAACCATCTCGTTTTTAATTCGGATAGCGGGGTTGAGGTTTGCCCTATTGAAACTACGAGGAACCTTAACGGTTTTACCAGCTCTCAACATCTCAATAATAGAGATCGGGTCGTTGTCGAACACGCCATTACCTCTATCATCAACAAAGAATTTAACTGGCTGGGTAACGGTCGTACCGGATACGGGATCGAAGTAAGTTCTTAAAGGTCGCTTCTCATTATCAGGGTCAAGCTTCGCGTTCTTTGGTGGAGCGAGTTTAGGATAAGCTGTATAAACAGCAGAAGACACAAACTCTGACGCGGACTGGCGAGACGAGTCAGAAGGCATAGGTAAACCGTAGTTTACGTTGGGGTCAGGATTAATTGGAAACCCATTACTCATCGCGAAGCCGATAAGCCTGTTAGCTTTCTCCTCTGCGTCAGGACCACTAAAGGGAGACTCTTCATACCTAAATGTATTGGGTGACGGCCTTGAAGAATACCTCTTGGATTTAGATGGGTCGAATCCACGAACACTGTTGTTAGCGGAACTTATGTTAGTTCTGGACTCCCCTTGAAGGGTAACACCAGCAGATTCTGCGTTAGCCTGTTCTTGAGTAAAGTCGATATAAGGTCCGGTGTAGTCCTTAATTTCTCTAGGGGATTTACGACCGTAATCGAAAGGAGTCTCTAGAACTGTGACGGGTTCACTATTTCTAACGGAGACGCTCTGCTGGTTTCTGATGTTCTCTAAAGCAATTTCAACGTCGAGTGGGCTAGAATCGTTCAGGGACTGCAAGAATACCACCGGATCTACCTTCTGGTCAGTAAGTGTGAAATCAGGAGTAGTAGGTGACTGCGCTGCAACTTCAAGGTTTTGTTCCTTTTGCGAAATGGCTGCGCTCTCCTGCTCAAGCTCTATTCTCCGTTGTTCGCGAAGGGCGACCTCGGCTTCCCGCTCCTCCTCCTTTTTAGGTAGGGTCGATTCGTCGCTAAGTTTAGATATCTCTTGGGCAATCTCCTTACTTCTTTTGGCGTTTTCTTCTCTTAGTAATGACTGCTCAGTAACAGTGGACGTCCCTTCTGAGGGGGTTGGTGCTAGTTCAGCCGCAGCCTCGGCTGCACCACGACTTTGAGCGCGGGTCTTAATTATCTGACGAACCTGTTGGGCGGTGAGTGGGCTACCAGTTCCTTCAAGTTCAGAAGAAACTTGTTCAGCGAACTCATTCGTCATCCGAATACGACTTTCTATCTGATCCATCGGAGTATAACCTACGAATCTTGCACCGGCCTGAATAGTGGGGACACCACCACCGAGAATACCGCCAACTTGTGCGGCGTGCCACACCTGCGTCATCCTCTCAAGCATCGGCGTGTCCTGATTCAGTGCTACGTCTTCAACGAATGAATTAACTAACTGATCGAGACCTTCTTCCAAACTTTCATCGACTGCATTTTTTGCGATCTTCTTCCCAAGAGCAAAAGCCCCATACTTCTTGATGGAGGCATTCATCACGGTTTTCATTGCTCCCGCGACGAGCGTATCAGAGATTCCCGACGTGTTACCCATCGCTTGGAAAACCGCTTTAGATTCTCTAAAGGTCATGCCTTTAAGCAAGGCGTCCTCAACACCTCCGCGACCTATCATACTGAAGCCTGCGGTAATTGCACCTGTGATCGCACCAGAGGTTAGGGCAAATCCTAACGCCCTATCGTGGGCTTCATCTTCGCTTAGTTCTGGGTCTTTGCGTAGCTGGTTATAGAGCGAGGCGTAAGTCATCGCGCCACTACGAGTAGCTGCTGGAACGAACCCCGCTACCCCTATATTAAACTTACTAGAAGCTACTTTGTTAAATGCTTCGATGGCTTCGATGGTCTTGGCGCGACCTCCTTTTTCTAAAGACTCCCTGATCAAGACATTAGCCGCCTTGTCTGCCACTTCTTTATAACCCTGTTTCGTGCTGGCTCTAAGGACATTACTGGTAAGTGCTTTAGCGAATCCCTTAGCGGTGAGCTGCGCTCCACCTTTTGCAGCAGTTCTCAAAGCTAAGTAACCTGCACCAAGAGTGCCACCGGAAACTGTAGCTAAAGCAGTCGTAGCGGCTATATCCACGATAAGGGGCGCAACGCTTTCGGACACGTCTTGGAATAGGCCGTATTGCTCACCAAAAATCTGCGCGACCTCTCGTCGGTCAGACTGTCTCTGAACTGCGTCAGCTAGACCGTCTTTGGCCCAGTCTGCGCCCATAATAGCGGGAGCGGCATACACAAGGGTGGCGACAGAGTCCCAAACAGAGTAGGCGATTCCCTTCGCACTGTCCAAGTATTCATTGAAGTTCTCGTCCTTAGCGACGAAATCGTCGAAGATGTCTAGGTCATCTCGTCCGGCCTGCCTGCCATCTATAAGGGCTTTCGCCCAGTCATCGCCGACGGCGGACTCAGACAAAAGCTTGCTGTAACTCGCGAAGTTTTGTTTGAGAACATCGACTCGTTTCTCGATAAAAAGTTTTTTCTGCTGGGCAGTAAGTTCAGGATGCGCGGCAAGAGTGTTAATCATGTCCTCTTCACGGGCAAAGACTGCGGGGTTCAGGACTGGGCCAAGAGCGGTCTTGTAAAGGTTCTTACCCGCTTCAGACGGATCTTGATGCAGCTTGAACGTCCCGCGTCTAGCCCCCTCATGGATAACATGGGCCTCGTAAGCGTCGCGGACGTCTTCGGCCTTATAATTAGCCCCAGAACTGTTCAGCTTATCGGTGATATACTCAACCGTATTGTCAAAGGATTGTCGGCTAGCGATATAAACTCTTTTTTTCTCGTCGTTACTCTCCTCTGATTCAACCCCAACGGCTGTCATCAGATCGCTCAGTCCTCGCGTTAGGGATTGCGTCGTTGCATCCCAAGCATTCTGACTTTCTCTGGCGAGTTGAAGGGTATGTCCGGTGACGTGTTCCGCAACTGAGGAGTCCTGTTGGGCCAACTCAGCGATGCTTTCAGAGATCTCTGCGATCTGCTTGAATTTGTAAAGTTTGATGTCGAGACCAGCGACAGGAGAAAGAAGTGCTTGAGCAGCCAGACCGTCTTTAAACGACACACCTCCGATCTTGGAGGCTTTGATCGCCTGATTTACGGTCATGTTCTCGGCGGCGTCACCGACTAACAGTTCGCGCTCGCCAGTTTCATTAGTGACGTAAGCCAACGGAATCTGGTTACTCTCAACCAGATTTCTCTTAACCTCGTCAAATCGGCGATTAACAACTTCTTCAGACTTTAGTTTAAGACCAGCTATTTTATCTTGGTAAGGCTGGACAGTTCCACCAGCGGCGACGACTTTCTCGCCTGCCTTATACTCAGTGAGGGTCATCCAGTCTTCGTCGTCACTGTTCAGTCCGGCGCGAACATACTCAAACTTTTCCTCAAACGATGGCTCCTTGGTGGCCGTAAGAGCTTGAATAGCTTCTTCGTCTACCACACCGAGGTCAGCTAATTTAGAATTCAGTGATCCACTAATCTCTCCTTCGACACTAGGGGTGTAAGCCCCCTGTTCAAGGTAGCCCTCACGGACGTAATCCGAATACTGGACGTAGCTCTGAGGGTCAGCTTCGGTTAATTGATTCTCCTCTGACCAAACAGAAAAGGGTTTAAGTTCGGGCGGTTTAGGAGCCTCTGTGATCAGAGACTTATCAAAGTCGGTAAGGGATGGATTCAAATCAGTCATAGCTGAAGAGGTTTGTGTTGTGTTGTTTGGTAGAGTTTAAGTATTAATGAGTGAATTTATTGTGCTTGCTTTTTTAGGCTGGCCGTATTGTCCGAGAATCCTGCGTTGTTCTAAGACTTTCGCATAGGTTGACCGGAAAAGATCTTTTGTATCCGCATCCTTTAAGGCTTCTTTGTCCACCTTAATACCGGACCTCGCCATGACATCAACGTAAAGCTCTTGGAGTTCTATTTTGTCCTCTTCCTTGAGGTTAAAGCCATCGGAGACTTTGTTAACAATCTGCTGAATGTCGCCGCCAGCCGTTGGTGCGGTCATATTTTCCCATTGATTCTGCGTGGATTTGGTAGTCATGCTCCTTAAAGCACTTTCAAACTCTTTGTAGCGAGCGTCTACTTTTCCTATAGCCGCAGCCTCAGTCTCAGCCATCAATTTATCGTATGCCGCTTTCGTTCTTGTGTCCTTTGCGTCTTTAAACACGTCAGATAGGCCGATGTAGGCTTGCTCTGCGTCATCAACTTCAGGTCCGGCTAATTTTCTTGTTAGGTCAGTAGCCCCCTGTTGAGCGGCCATTGTCATAAGGCCAAACTTGCGGGACTCTGCTTTCTCCTCTTCGCGTTCTTCTTTTTCTTGGCGGATGCGATCCACGTTAAGTGCATTATTAGCAGAGGTGAAAAGCGTCCCGATAAGCGGGTTGTGTTGCATGGAAGGAGCATATTGCATCTGGAGACCGATCAAATCTTTGGTCGCGGTATATGAATCCTTTTCAGGATCATTCGTAATGGCGTCGAGCTGACTCATGAGGTCAGGCAGCTTTTCCATGAAATCTAGCTGAGACTTGGCCTTCTGTCGAGACTGCGCCAGAGTGAACTTCTGCGTTTCATAGGCTAGGTCTTGCCTCTGCATTGACATGGCGTGCTGCTCCATCTTCATGGTCTGCTGCCGCATAGGCGTCAATACTTTCTGGCGGTAATCCATCGCTTGATTGAAACCAGTATCGCCAGTGAGCATTGGGAAATACTCCTGACGTAGGGGGGCGATGTCTTGGTTGTAGTCTATAGCCATTTCAGTAGTTACTTGTAAAATTTACGTCGTTCCAAACATATCTAGATTGCCACCAGCGACCGCTTTCAATTCTTTCATGTATTGTTCAAATGAACGCTTGGGTATTTGAGATTGCTTATTATATTCCTCGACCAAAGTATCTGAGGGTTTGGGTTTATAACTCGTTACAACATCTTCTCCGCGTGACCCAGATCCCGATTGTCCTAGCTTTGCGCCCGCACTACTAGCATAAGCCTTATCCTGCCTTTGGGCTTCTTTTCCAGCCAGAATTTTTTGGGACATCCTCTGCCTCCTCAATTCAGGTGTGTCGATGTTTGGCTCCCCCAGACGCATTATCTCTGCGGCTTCCGCCATCCGGCCTGCTTGTGCAGTATACCCTTTACGACGGAGCCTACGGGCCGCATTGCGATATTTGCTACTCTCAGGGCCGACTCGACGTGCTGGTTGGTTCAACACTGAACCACTACCAAATTTGTAGTTGGGGTCGTTGCTCCTAATATCCATCGCCCTAAGTGCCGAACCATGTTCAGCCTCAAACAAGGCATTCTGAGCAGCTTCTTGTGGTGAAGAAGATTTTGGCGCAGTTGCAAAGTTTGAGGGCCGGATTCGGTTTTTATCCATGAACGAATTAAACTGCTCCTCAGAAACACCAGCGGTGGTAGCCCGTTCGCGAGCCTGTTTAAGAAGATCACCCGTTAAGGCTCCCCGTCGAGACAAGTCTTCTAAGCCGGAGGCGATGCCCTGTCGGGTGGAGAGTTGTTGTTGTTGTTGTTGTTGTTGTTGTTTTCTTTCTTCGTCCTCGCGATCTGATTGGGCGGTTTCTTCAAGAAAATTTTTATCATTTGAAGCTTTATATTCCTTACCCTCGATTTTTGATCCGAATTTCGGTAGACTACTCGTTCCCTCAGAGGACGTAGGGGTAGGTGGCTCAACCGTAGAGGCGGGTGGCTCAACCGTAGAGGTGGGTGTCGAGGTGATACCAGCATCTTTAAAAGCCGAGTCGTATTGCGACGCAGTTTCTTTGTCTATTCCTATATTGTAATTGGGTTGGCTAGCGTTCTTACTCGCCTGAACAGCATTGTTCGCTTGTTTAAGCGCGGCTACTTTTTTAGCAGCGGCTGCTTTTTTTTCTTCTTCTTCTTTACTGTCCATGATTACGAGAGTGTTAGATTTTAGCTACGGGCTTCGCTGTCTTCTTGCGGAGGTCAGATTTTACATTCGACAACAGGCCAGCCCTTGAGATTTTCGACGGCCCTCCAGTAAGAGAGCGGGGCGCGAAGTAAGCGGAACTACCAACTGCCGGAGCTGCTTCTGCTGCGCCTGTAGGGAACTCGTCTCCCATACCAGCCCTTGATATTTTCGACGGCCCTCCTGTAAGAGAGGTGGGTGCAAAGTAAGCGGAACTACCAACTGCCGGAGCTGCTTCTGCCGGAGCTGCTTCTGCTGGAGCTGCTTCTGCCGGAGATGGTGGAGCCGTTTCATCCATACCAGCTCTTGATATTTTCGACGGTCCGCCGCTAAGAGAGGTGGGCGCGAAGTAGGCGGAACTACCAACTGCCGGAGAGCCAGCGTCTGAACTCGGCATATTTGAGGGAGTGTCCTCCATACCAGCTCTTGAGATTTTCGACGGTCCGCCGCTGAGAGAGCGGGGCGCGAAGTAAGCGGAACTCCCAACTGCCGGAGCTGCCGGAGCTGCCGGAGCTGCCGGAGCTGCCGGAGCTGCCGCTGGAGCTGCGTTCTTCTTCGCCTTAACGGAGGCACTCGCTTGTTTAAGCTCGTCTTTTTTGCTTTTAGCCATGATTACCAGAGGTGCTTGCAGGCCCAGTGGCGTGCGGTTGTCTT
>Ga0208669_1000343_pt1 | contig 18912 bp, 15 predicted proteins | sample 21_taG_FD_184095 | JGI IMG/M metagenome (GOLD analysis project Ga0208669, IMG submission 184095) | Marine viral communities from the Subarctic Pacific Ocean - 21_ETSP_OMZ_AT15319 metaG (SPAdes) (version 2) | ecosystem: Environmental > Aquatic > Marine > Oceanic | place: Pacific Ocean | collected...
TTGACAAAGACACATTTATTTCGTATATTGATGATACATACATTGGTGGTATAACAATTAGAGGAAGGGGTGAAATCCAACAAATAGAACCACCACGTAATCAATTAAGTATTGGTCCATTTATAGGCGTTGCATACAATAACACAACGGGTATGACAGAACCAGTTATTGGAATTGGTGTAACTTATAATTTAATTAAAATATGGGATTGGAGATGATTAGATTAGAAATTAGAAGTGGTGTTCAAAAACTTACAAAGATATGTAATACTTGTAAATGTCATATAGAGGATTTACATCCTGATGACATTATGATAAAGCACCCAAATAATGATATGACATATTACAATTCAAGTGGTAGTGTAGTAACAAGAACAGAAGTAAATAATATAAATGTGTGTCAATGCGAGGAGTGTGAGTGATTAATTTAAAAAAAATAGTTGTAGAGAGTTTAAAGGATATGATATTTGGTAAAACTATAAAACCTAGACATAAGAAACGAATGGAACATACAACAAAGTTATTTCCAAATAATCCTAAACTTTCAATAATACCACCACCACCAAACGATAGTAAAAAAACAAAATCAGAAATTGATTATTTGTTAAAATATAATGGTGGGGTGATTGATAGTAAAGTTGCAGAAAAGTATGATAATATATTTACTGCTTTTATGCCAGCAATAAAGGAAAATGATATTGATATGTCAAAAGATGATATAGAAGAAATAATAGATGCTGGTTCAAAGTTTACATTAAAACTAAAATATAAATACAATCGTCCAAGACCTTATCAGATAGCAGACCATTACGGAATAGAAGATTTTAAAAGACATAAATTAGACACTGCCAATACACCAAGTTATCCAAGTGGTCACGCAATGCAAGGTCGTTTAGTTGCACTTATGTTGAGTGAGAAAGACCCATACAATGAAAATCAATATATGGAGATATCAAAAGAGATATCAGACTCACGAATAATGGCTAGAGCACATTATCCAACGGATAAAGTCTATGGTGAGAAATTAGCAGATGAACTATTTGAACAAAGGATAAAATGAAACAACTAACAAAAATACATTTATTAATGGAAAAGAAAGATTTTGACTATCTAAAAAGAATAGCATTAGAGTTAGCTGACTTCTATGGTTACAAAACAAAAGTAAAGATAAAGAAAGGTAGATATGAAAATGAGAAAGGGTTCTATCATTGGCACGACAATACAATTCATATAGACCCAAATCAAAGTCCAAAAGAATTCATCATTACTTGTCTACACGAGATAAAACACGTTATACAGACAGCAAAAGCAGGTGGAGCAAGACAAATGCAAAAGATAGCTGAAGAAGAGTGGGGTAAAGCTGCTAATGGTGAATATGGTAAGAGAGCTGAAAGAAACCCATATGATTATGTTCCATTTGAAATAGAAGCTGAGAAGTGGGCTCAAAAAGAATATCGTAGGAAATGGAAAAACAATTTTTAATACTGGTATAACTTTCCTTTTGACAATACCTACCTACAATTATATATATGTCTAAAAATCACGAAAATCAATTATTTCTTTTTAAATAAAAAAAAATATGTTTTAGAAGATTTATTATATACTTATTACTATATGAAAAGTCGTTCAGCCAAGAATAAAGGTAAAAGGTTACAGAATAACGTCCGAGATTTAATCTTAGAAAAATTCCAACAATTAGAAGAAGATGATGTTCGTTCAATCACAATGGGTGATTCGGGTGAAGATATTCTATTATCACCTGCTGCAAGAAAGTTATTTCCATTTTCAGTAGAGTGTAAAAATCAAGAAAAATTAAATATATGGAGTTCATTAGAACAAACCGAAACCAATGCAGGTAAGCATACACCTTTACTGATATTTAAAAGAAATAGAAGTAAAACCTACGCAGTTTTACAATTAGATGATTTAATGGAGATGTTAGATGAATAAAGAAAAGATTATAATAGTAAGTGGATACTTTGACCCGATACACGTTGGTCATTTAGAATATTTAAAAATGGCAAGTGAGTTGGGTGATAAGTTAGTAGTTATCATTAATAATGATGAACAAGCTATATTGAAAAAGGGTAAACCCTTTATGGCAGAAAAAGATAGATTAGAAATCGTTTTTGCGTTAGGTATGGTTGATGAGGTCATTATAAGTGTAGATGAGGACGCTAGTGTATGTAAATCACTTGAAATGGTAGCCAGGTTCCACGAACTCTCTCATCTTACCTTTTGTAAGGGTGGAGATAGAAACTTTGGGGAAGTTCCAGAAGTTAAAACTTGTGAAAGATTAGATATTGAAATGGTTGACGGATTAGGTGAAAAGATTAGAAGTTCGTCGGAATATACGGGCTTAAAGGAAAAAAAACCTACATTGAGTGATGTAGAGTTGATTCAACAAGGTATGAAGAATTTAGATTTAGAAGAAGAGTTAGAAGCTCGTGAACGCAAAGCTAGGGAATCGGGTTTAGTAGAAGTATGAATCTAAGTTTAATACAATTATTAGACAAAGTATTAAATTCCAAAGGACAATCATTAAGTAAAACTAATGAATATATGTATTGGAGTCCCTTTGTTCAACACCATAAACCAAAACTACAAGTCAATATCCAAACGGGTAAATGGCATTGTTGGGTAAGTAATCAAGGTGGACATAACCTTTATCAATTATTTAAGAAAGTTGGCGCGGGATATAATGATTTCAAAGAGTTAAATACATTACTCGGAGATACATCTTTTTATCAGAAAGACAATGATAAGAAATCAGAAGTTATTCAATTGCCAAAAGAAATGAAATCTTTATCGGACCCATTTGATACATCAGTTATTAAAGAACACGCAATAAGATTTTTAAGAAAACGAGGATTTGATTCAGAAGATATCGCAAGATACAATTTGGGATATTGTTCAGAGGGTCCATATAACAATAGAGTTATTATACCGAGTTATGATTCAGACGGAACATTAAATTATTTTGTCGGTAGAGACTTTTATAACTCAAATTTTAAATATAAGAATCCACCATTTCCAAAAGATGTAGTCGGATTTGACCTTTATGTTAATTGGTCATTACCGATTATATTGGTTGAAGGTGTATTTGATGCTATGAGCATAAAAGGTAACGCAATCCCTTTGTTCGGGAAAAGTATTTTACCTAAGTTAGAAAAGAAAATAACGGAAAAACGAGTTAACTCTATATTTATTGTTTTAGACGGAGATGCTTTTAACGATGCTATCCAAATGGTTGAGAAGTTTACCGACAATGGAATCTCGGTTAACTTTGTAAAGTTGGACGGACAAGACCCCAACGATTTAGGTTATCGTAAAATGGTTGATAAAATCCACGAAGCAGTTCCAATGAATTTTAAAACAATAATGGAAATGAAATTATATGGAAAACAATACCTGGCAAATTGATGAGGACTTATACAAGGTACACCTTAGTGCCGATGTATTTAAAGAATTAATAAAAGAATTTGAAGTAGAGAATACTGCCAAATATATAAAAGATGGCGAAATATTTGCATACGACATTATGGTTACAAAAGAAAAACTAAAAAGAGTGAATAAAAAGCTCAAGGAGATTGATTGCTAGAATCAAAAATGAAGGTTCCATTTAGGAAATTAAAACACATACATCACATTAGTGATATCCAAATCAGAAATTTACAACGACACAAAGAATACGAACAAGTATTTGAAGGACTTTACGAAGAAGTAAGGAAGAATCCAAAGAATGCCATATCGTATATTGGTGGTGATATTGCACATAGTAAAACAGAAATGTCACCAGAGTTAGTTGACCAACTATCAAGGTTGTTCAAGAACTTAGCAGACATATGTCCATTAGTAATCATAGCAGGTAATCACGATGCTAATCTAAATAATTTAAATCGTATGGATGTTCTAACACCAATCGTAGAAAATTTAAATCACCCGAATCTACATTATCTGAAAAAGACAGGTGTTTACACTTGTGGTGATACCGACTTAATCGTATGGGATGTTTGGGATAAAGAAAAAGATTATATCAAAGCAAAAGATGTTCCAGGCGATAGAAAGAAAGTTGTATTGTTCCACGGAACCGTAGATAGAAGTGAAACCGACTTAGGTTTTAAGTTACCGAGTAAAGTCAAAATGAAAATGTTTAATGGATATGATTTAGGATTACTTGGAGATATTCACAAAAGACAATTTTTAAACAAAGAAGAAACCATAGCATATTGTGGTTCATTAGTTCAACAGAATCACGGAGAAGATGTCGGTAAAGGTTATTTACTTTGGGATATGGAAACTCTTAAATCTAAATACATTGAGATACCAAATGAATATGGTTATTATACGATTGATATTGATAATGGTAAATTACCAGAACTACCTAAGTTTCCTGCTAAACCAAGAATAAGAATACGAGTAAGTAATACGAAACCAGCACAATTAAAAAGGTTGATGACCAAGATTCAGAAAATGGCAAACATTCAAGAATCAGTCATTACAAGAGTAGACGGATTATCAACAGAAAAAGTTCGTGATAAGAAAATTAATATTGGTGATGTAAATAGTGTTGATTACCAATTCAAATTAGTTCAAGAATATCTTAACAACAATTATATGGTTGATGAAGATACTATGATTAAAGTTAAGAAAGTTCTTGAAGAAGTAAACCAAGTTATACCAGAAGAACAAATCCAAAGAAATGTAAATTGGAAATTAAAGAAGTTTGAATTTAGTAATTTATTCAGTTACGGGGAAGACAATGTAGTTGACTTCACTAAACTAAATGGTATCATTGGATTGTTTGCACCAAATGCAAGTGGTAAGTCTGCATTATTAGACGCTCTGGCATTTTGTTTGTTTGATATATCAACAAGAGCAAACAGAGCATCAGACATTATCAATACCGCAAAGAATAATTTACATTGTAAATTAAACTTTGAAATAGACGGAACTGATTATTTCATTGAAAAGGTTGGTAAAAAGAATTTAAGAACAGGACACGTTAAAATTAATATTGATTTTTGGATGGTTGACGAAAATGGAGATACCACAAGTTTAAATGGAGACCAAAGAAGAACCACACAATTAAATATTAAAAAGGTAATTGGAGATTTTGAAGACTTTATCTTAACATCAATGTCAAGTCAAAACGACTCTACGGTATTTATTAATAAAACTCAGAAAGAAAGAAAAGAATTGTTATCACAATTTATGGGATTAAAGATATTTGATAAATTGTGGGTTCAAGCAAATGAAGATATTAGAGAAGTGAATGCTTTATTGACTGACTTTAAGAAAGCCGACTATGATTCAGAGTTGGCACAAATTACTAACGAACTCATCATATTACAATCTAAGGAAAAAGAATTACAAAGTCAAGAGAAAAAATTAAAACTTGATATAAATTCTTTACAAGATGATATAGAAGAAGAAGTTAAAAAACTAAAACCAGTTGATGATAACATCAGAGATACCAAGACATTAGAAATTGAAAAGAACAACACTAACGAAATGATACAAAGTGTTAGAGCAGATATGGACGGAGCAGTAACTGAACAATATGATTGTGAAAGACTTATAGCAGATATTGAAAACAAAATAGCAACATATGAAAAAGACAATGTTCAAGAGAAATATGCACAATTAGAAAAACTTGAAGAAGAACGAGATTTATTTCAAATAGAATTAGATAAATTAAAATCTGACGTAAGAGTTAAATTGGATAAGATTGATAAATTGGGTAATCTAACATATGATGAGAATTGTAACCATTGTATGAGTAATCCATTTACATTGGATGCTATGGAAACCAAGAAGACATTAGAAAAGGATAAAGAGTTAGCAGGAAAATATTTAACAAAGAAATCTCGTATGGACGACAAGATACAAAAAATGTTTAAGATACGAGCATTCAAAAAAGATTTAGATGATTTAGGACAATCAAAGGTAGAGGGTGAATCAAGACATACTCACTTAATGTCCAATCTAAAATATCTACAAGAAAGAGATAATAACTTAGAAAATCAATTAACATTAATCACTAATGAAATACAGAAGTCAATAGACCAACAACACGATGTAGTTTATAATCAAGGTATTGGTAAGCAAATAGAAGACTTAAAATCCAAGAAGTATTTATTAGATGATGATATGTCAGACTTATCAACACATATGACCACATTACACGGAAACATACAGGTGTTGAAAACAAACGAAAAACAAATCAACGACAACATCAATAAAGTAGAAGAACTTGAAGGTGATTATCAAGCATATCAATATTTGTTAGAAGCAATCAAACGAGACGGAGTTCCTTATGATTTAATCAGTAAATCATTACCTACCGTAGAGGGCGCTGTAAATGATATCTTATCACAGATAGTTGATTTTAGTATTGTGTTTAATATGGATGGAAAACAAATAGATACTCACATTGTTTATGGTGATGATAGAGTATGGCCATTGGAATTATCAAGTGGTATGGAACGATTTATTAGTTCATTAGCAATTCGTATTGGATTAATGAATGTAAGTAATTTACCACAAAGTAACTTTTTGGCAATAGACGAGGGTTGGGGAACAATGGATAGTGAAAACTTAAATTCAGTTTCACAATTGTTCCAATATCTAAAAACACAATTTCAATTTACTTTTGTAGTATCCCATATAGAAACTATGAGAGACTTTGTTGATACACTATTAGAAATCAAAAAGACAAACGGAAGTTCATCAGTCAGATTTACTCGATAAAACATTTGTTGGTTTAGAAATACCACTATCTCTATATAGTTTGAAAATTTGATTATTCAAACACGCAGAAGCAGTTAGTCTATTTTCCTTACAATACATCTTAAACCACATCATTAGGTCTTCATCTAGCGTAAAATTATATCTTTTCTTTTTACTCATCTTATACACACCTTATACATATAAATAAGTATATAAATTTGAAATTTTCATACTTATATATAAGAGAAAAAATATGCCAATAAGAAAGAATATATTAAGAAAAGGGTCATCACCTAAGCAAAATCTATTAGGATTTGATGTATTACAAGAAGAATCAGGTGTTTTAGGTGATTTATCAACATCAAAGTTTTTTAAGATTAGTGAATTCCCATCAGTTTTACCAACAGGTAATAGTTCATTTTTAATTGAAGGTTCTGATTTTCTTAAACCTAATGTAGAACTAAAAACAGAAATCCTTGACTCACAAGGTAATCCAATATTCCATTATGGTATTCCAAATTATGATAATGAATTACCAGCAAGAAGAATAGCAGTAGAGGTTTATGGTGATGATGTAGTAAATGGTATTGGTTCATTTACGATACTTGGAGAATTAGACCCAAGAAAAGTTGATATTCCAACGGCATTTCAAGACACATACAATGTTCGTTTTTCAGCACCAATCAGCATAAATAAAGCAATAAAGAATACAAGACCTATTCGTTTCTATGGAGACCCAACAATAACAGTTTCAGAATTGGTAAAGGGTGTTATTCAACCAGTATACACGGGCAATCAGAAAACAGCAACCATAACGGGTAGTGTAGAAGTAAATACGCCAAGGGGTGGTATACCATTTCTCACACCACCAGGAGAAAAGGATGGACTGATATTCGGAGACTCATCACAAATAAATGAAGTTGGTAATACTAAAATTTCTTATATGAGAAAAAAGAAAGGTGAGGCACAGAGTTCTATTCTTGAACCACCAATAAGGCCACCACACGAATACAGAAAATTTGATAATAAACCAACATATGTCGTAAAAGCTATGGAAGCCGGTGTTGATAACGCTGATGATAAGATAACGGGTACTATGGAAGGTGCAACACTTACAATTAATTCACCACATAACTTAGTTGATTCAAATAGATATCCAGACGCAGATTGGACTAAACCAACAACATTTTCTACAAAAATTTTAAAAGTAGTTAATTCTACAACATTTAGAACTACTACATTTTACAAAATACGAAGTAAAAAGAGAAACACAGAATTAGTTGTTCCACTACAACCTTCAGGAAGTCAAGTATCAATCACTCATAATGTCGGTAGTGTAGTAAGAACAGCAAGTCAAATATTCCAACGTTCATTTGCAAATGTAACAGTAGGTAATTTACAAACATTTAGTGGAGATACCTACAAAGCAAAAATTTATGCAAAAGAAGACGGAAGTTCTGGTGAATTTGAAAAGATTTATGAAACATTAGTTGAGTCACCAAATGAATTGATTGACCAAAATAGTGATACAGGATTTAAAAGTGTAGGTATATTCCCAACACAATCAATCGTAGATAATTTTTGGGTAACATCATCAGCAACATTTAGAGCAACACAAGATGACGATACAATTATAGACGGAGTAATTTTAAGTGGTTCTACAGAACCAAACGCAAATAGTTTTACATTTGAAACAAGTCAATCATATAGTTTTGAAAAAAACGAACCTTATCTTGTTGATTTTGATGTAGCATTTAAACCAACGAATAAAGTTCAATCAGACGGAACAACTAAAAAAGACGCAAAATTAGAGGTATTTTTAACAGGTCCGATTACATCAGATTCAAGTGAAGAATTCCCATTAGGTGAAGTTGAATTAGATGAATATGATTTTAATAAAGTAAACACATTTACAGTAGTTAAGAAAAAACAAATTAGTGATTTTTTAACTCACAACGAAACAAATATACCAAGTGGTAGTTTAGGATTTAGAGTTAGTTCAGGTGAATTTATATTATCTGATGTAAGGTTAAGACCTTTTAGTGAAACTAATTTCAGTCCTGGATTCTTCAAAGCAAATGTTCCAATGCCAAAGGCAATAAAAAGAGGACAACCATATGATTTTCTTGTTGAATTTTACGACGCAAATAATAGTTTAGCAGAAGCAGTAGCAATCGCAGATGATGTTACATTTTCAGGCCCAAGACAAGTTCTCGGAGATGGAAATGATGGAGTTTTAACAGGTTCGGTATTTTTAAGTAATACTGAAGACACTGGTATTGAGTTTCACGGTGGTTCAGCTTACATTCGTTCAATAGGATATAATGGATTCAATAGAGCATTAGATTCTGGTGGTAGTGGATTTATAATGTATAGTGGTTCGGTATCAAAATCCTTAAACACGAGTGAAAGTTATCAAGGAGTTGGTATAGAACTTATGGATAATAGTGGAGCTAATCCATCATCAAGTAGGTTTTTAAAATTTAGAACAAATGCTGAAGGAGAACAATCCGAGTTTGAAATCAGAACAGACAATTTCTTATTAGGTGTAAAGGGAACATCAAACAATTATATAAGTGGTAGTAATGGTAATTTAGAAATATCATCTTCAAACTTCCAATTAGCAGAAGATGGAGATGTTGTTATTGAGGGAACAATTACTGCAGCAGTTGGTGGAACGATTGGTGGTTTTGATATCACGACAGGTTCTCTGGCTGGTGCAGACGGACACTTCTTTATTAGTGGTAGTGCTAGTGGTAGTGTTAATAATTTTGACCACTCAAATTTATTTATATCATCAAGTGGATTTCAAGTTAATTCACAAGGAGATTTAATAGCTAGAACAGCAACTATAACAGGTAATATAACTGCAAACGCTGGACCAGTTAGTGCTTCGATAGCAGCTGCTAGCACTTCTTCTTTATTGGGTATTTCAGGTTCAACAGCAGCGGCAATAGACGCAGCAGCAGGTATTTCTGGTTCAACTTCAGCAACAGCAACAGGAGAAGTAGCAGTATCGGGTTCAACTTCAGCAACTGTGACAGGAGAAAAAGGGGTTTCAGGTTCAGCATCAGCAACAATAACAGGAGAAAAAGCTATATCAGGTTCGGAAGCAGTAACTGCAGATGTCGCAGATACAAGAGCACAATTAGTTTTAGACAATTCAACCGCAAATAATCAAAAAATTAATTTAGTAAATTCTACTGGCGGTATAATGTCAAGTTTCGGTAAAGCCGTCAAATTTTTCGGAAGTTCTTCAAATGCACTACTAACAGCAAGTGCTAATACAAATTATACAGAAATAAATCCAGACGGAACAATAATCGTTAAAGGTAGTGCAACAGCTTCATTATTCGGAGAAACTGCAAAAATATTTGATGTAGCAGATAACAACACCTATATAGAAGTTGGTGGTAAAAGTATTGATATAATTAGTGGTAGTGTTACGGGTAGTTCATTTGGAGCCGCAACATCAAGTTTCTTCGGAACAGGTTCAAACGACCACGATAGATTAGAAATAGTCGGAGACGGAATTCAAGTTTATAAAAATAATATTCAACAAGTTAGTATTGGAGATGATGTTGTTGTGGGACAACAAGCATCAGGTCAATCAAATGTTCAAATTACATCTGGTGCATTAAATTTTAGAAATAACGCCACCACTATATTCTCAATCGCAAATGATGGGGCAGTTTCATTTGATTCATCGGATATTAGAACACTAATAAGTGGTTCATTTGTGTCATCATCTGACGCTTCATTTGATACCGCAGCAACGGGTATCTCAGGTTCAACATCAGCTACCGTAACAGGAGAGAAAGGTATCTCGGGTTCAGCATCAGCAACAACAACAGGAGAAAAAGGTGTCTCTGGTTCAGCATCAGCAACAACAACAGGTGAAAAAGCTATATCAGGTTCAGACGCAGTAACTTCCGATATGGCAGACACGAGAGCACAATTAGTTTTAGACAATTCAACCGCATCTGACGAGAAAATAAATTTAGTAAACACTACGGGTGGAGTATTATCGAGTTTTGGAAGAAGTGCAAAATTCTTTGGAAGTGCAAGTAACGCCGCAGCCTATACAGAAGTAAGTCCAGACGGAGTATTATTAGTAGCAAATTCAGAATCTGCAAGTTTATTCGCAGCAAACACTTCAAGTATTTATGGTGGAGATGGAACTAATCCAAAACACGAAAGAGTTGAAGTAACTGCAACAGGTCTTAAGATTTATCAAAATAATAAACAAATGACTAATACTGGTGCAAGTGGATTTGATGTTTATGATACGAGTAATAATCAAATAGCAAGATTTGCAGCAACCACAACTATCGGAAATACATCAGGACAACACATAAGTATTGATAGTGATTCTATTGATATTAAAACAGCAGCCAATGTAACGGCATTATCAGCATCAAGTGCTGGAATTGTAATGTCTGGTAGTATAACGGCAACTGAAGGAACAATAGGTGGATTCCGAATCAATAACCAAGAACTTAGTGCAAGTGGATTATCTATTTCAGCAACCGACCAAAGAATATTGGTTACAGGTTCTAATGCCATTACAGACGGAAACTCAGTCATAATAGATGGGGGTGATGGTGTTATTCAAGTATCTCAATCAGGAGAGGGTGTATTTGATACCGGTAGAACAAAGGCATTTACAACCACTACACTTATAGAACCACAAGTATTTAAACCAGGAAATCTTAGAGCGATTCAAAGTTCATCTTTTACCGTTACATCACCAACACCAACAGCAGAAAATATGGATGTTACTTCAAATCTTGCGGTGGGTGGAACAATAGAAACTGAAAAACTTAAAGTAAATTCAAGTGACCGCTCTACACCATTTACATTTATTAATGAATTTTCAAGAGCCACTGCAGCAAGCAATACAGACGGAGCAGTAAGACCAACAGCAAGTTTTGCAGCAGCTCAAACAACAAATTATTCAGGTAATACTATTGATACAAATTGTCATCCGGCATTTGTATTTTCAACAGACTATTTTACAGAATTAGGAACCAATACTGATACAATAGGTTGGGTTCAAGCTGGTTCACCAATTTCGGGTTCTAATATATTCACTATTGCAAATAAAATACGAGAATCAGGTGGTTCTGGTGGTGAAGCTCTACCACACTTTGCTGATGGTAAATTCAATGTATTGGGATTAGAAACTAATCTTTCTGGAATGCACAATACAGACCACCAAAACGAATATACTTTCTTACAAGCAAAACATAGTGGTTCCATTAGATTACAAATACAACACGACGGAGATGTAGTATCAAAGGGAAATTTAACGGCATTCGGAACATCATTTTTAACCGTATCTGACGAACGAGAAAAGAAACATATTTATCAGATTAGTGAATCATTAGATAAAGTATTAGGATTACGACCTACAAAATTTACTTGGAGAGAAACCGATAAAGAAGATGTAGGATTTATAGCACAAGAAGTAGAGAAGATTATACCCGAAGTTATTGAAACATCAAGAGGATTTATCAATACTGATGATAGTAAAGAAAGAAAAACAATCGCATATCCAAAACTTGTTCCTTACTTGGTTGATACAATACAAGAATTAACAAAACGAGTAGAAGAATTAGAAAAGAAGGTTAAATAATGGCATTGCCAGCAGCAGGACAACCAATATCATTTGGAGACATCAATGATGAACTCGGTAATTCCACCACAGCAACATTAGATTTAAAATCAGCATCGGAAGATTTAGGTGAATCCGCCGCACCATTTGGAATGGACGAATTAGCAGGAATATCATTTTCAAATGTTACACCAACATTTACAACCGACTTAACGGCTACTAACGCAAGTTTAACAGGTGAAGGTAAAATAAAAACTGATTGGGTGGTTAATTTAGACCCAACAGGAACACAAGGTGGAGAAAGTTTTATATTAAAACGTTCAGTAAATTCAAATATGAGTAGTGCTACAAATGTATCCACTACAAATGATGATACACAAACAATTACAGGATTGACCGCAGGAACATTACATTATTTCCAAGCAACAGGAACAAATGACGCAGGTTCTACCAATAGTAGTATTGTAGAGGCCAGAGCAACTGACTTAGCAAGTTTTACTTCATTTACAGCAACAACTAATAATGACGGAGCAGGAAAAATTAACTTAGCTTGGGAGATTGATAATGGACACCCAAGTTCATTAAGTTCATTTTCATTAAAACGTTCAGTAAATTCAAATATGAGTAGTGCGACAGAAATAAGCACAACAAACGACGGCACAGAAGCACTCACAGGATTAACTGCAGGAGTAACATATTATTTCCAAATTACAATTAATAATGGAGTTGGGGCAGTTAATAGTTCAATCGTAAACGCAGTAGCGAGTTCCACACCAACAATCAATTCATTTGCAGCAACTCGTTCCGAAACTGTTGCAGGTCGTATTGATTTAGCTTGGAATATTTCAGCAGGAACCGATAGTCTTAATTCTATATTAGTAACGAGAAAAGCAGGTAGTCAAGCAGGAGCAGGTGATACATCAGTAACGACAAATAATGATGGTTCAGAAGCAGTAACAGGATTAGGACAAGGAAATGCTATTCATTTTTACTTACAAGCAGTAAATGACAACGGAACAACAACTGCATTAGCAAACGCAACAACAAGACCAGCACCAACAATCGATACATTTACAGTAGCAGGTGGTTCAGGTGCCGGTGAGATTGATATTACTTACGCAACAACAGAAGCAGATACCGTAACATTGAAAGAAGACAATACTAACAATGGTTCATTTGAAACAACAATATTAGACGGTTCAGCTACGGTAGACGGAAGTCAAACAAGAACAGGTTTAACTGCTACAAATTCACACAATTATCAACTTACAGCAACTGGTGCAGGTTCGGTAGTCGCAACTGACGACGCATTCCCAACAGCAAATACAAGTTGGACAAACTCAGTATCACAGATTAATCTTGTTAATAATACTGGTAAGAGGGCTCAGGTAGATTCAATGACTTCTGCTATTGTATCCATACAAGTAAATAGTCCAAGTGGTAATACTTCGGTATCGGTTGGTACAAATGCAGGAGGAGCAGATTTACAAGTAAGATGGAATGACGCCAATACTGGAACTGGTATGAGTTCATATGCGGATTCACACAATGATATCCCAAGTTCAGTAACAACAATTTATTATCAAATGAAATGGATTGAAAAAACAGAACAAACTGGTGTATATCGACCAGGACTTGGTATGTATGATGATGGAACTTTTGCAGGTTCAGTTGGTAAACTTGACTCGACATTTGCAAATGCGATAACTTGGACCAATAATGGTGTTACTAACAACACAACAGATGTTGATTGTGACTTCTTCAATGATAACATAACGGAGTTTGACTTACCATAATGGAATACGACGTTTATTACGCAACAGGTGGTTTAAATATGGTCGGTGGTGGTGCTGATGTTTGGGTAAATCGTTGGTTAGAATTAATACCACAACACTTAAAAACAGAATCTAAATTATTGATTCACAGAACAAGACCACCAGGACATCAACCAGATTGTCCTATGGAAGTTCATTGGCAAGGACACGATAGAAAAAAGTTTAAATCATTATTAGATAATGCCAGAAGAATACATATTCTACACGGATACTATTCACCACACGTTTTCATTACTGATAATAAAGATAAAATAGATAGTGTGGGAATACATTGTTCAGTAGAAAGAAATATGAAATCATCAATGATTTTAAATTTAGATAAATCATTTCACTTTCATATGGTGCCAGAGTGGGAACAAGAAATAATCAGTTATGCAAAACACCCATTTTGGATTGGATTAAATAAATGGAAAGACTTAGAACACATACCAAATTTTTACGAATTCAAACACAACAAAGATGTAGTGGACAGCAATCAAGTAGGTTTCGCCGCCAGAATGGAAACACGAAAATGTCCACACTTCTTAGAAGGTATTGATAGTTTATTCTTTACGGATATGAATCACTTGAAGTGGTGGGAAAGAAATTTAAATACCGATACTTCTAAATGGAAAATATACAATTACAAACACGAACAATTAAATATGTTTATGAAACAAGATTGGGGTATAAGTCATTCAGCACATATTTATGAACCATTTGGATATTCAATATTTCAAGCAGTTGATTGGGGTAAAATTCCTATATTGGCAAAAGATTGGTTACCAAAATATGATTATCCATTTAGGGCACAATCATCAGAAGAATTTAAAGAACAATATGACAACATATGTAATCTAACTTTAAAAGAAAGAGGAGATTACTTATATCCATTAAGAGAGTATTTAAAACAATGGGACAACAAAGAACAATGGAGAGATAAATTACTTGAAATCTACAATAAGTAATATTTATTAGTATGGCAACAGATAACAAACAAAATTTATCATTAGGAAAACTTCGTAGGGCAGTAGACGGAAACAATTCGTATACCGCAGCAGCAAGTATGTCTCAAATGAGTGGTAGTTCAGCTACTTCACCAGCACCAGTCAAAATGTCGGACTTTTCAATAAGTGCGGTTGATGAGGGTGTTAGTGGATTTACTTATTTGTTTGAACAAACTGCAGAAGATTATGAAGTAGAATTTAGTGATGAGGGTGGTTTGTTTAATAAAAGAATTGCAAACAGAACAGAAAACTTATCTTGGTCCTTTGATGGAACACTTGATGTAACGATTGGAAGTGCAGATTATGTTGCAAGCGTAACTGCAGGAACAATTACCAATACAGCAGGAGCAATAGCCGGAACATTTAATCAGTCGGGTAGTATCAAAGCAAAATTTGCAGAAGACGGACAATCAGACGGATTTAACGACCACGCAACACGATACAATACAAGTGTTTCTAAATCAATAGAAATCGTAGACACTTATGGTGGTGTTCCAAGTTGTTTATTGTTTGGAAGTCCAGTTAGTAAATCTGACGGAAGTGTAGTGAATGTAGAAGACTTAAATATTGGAGATGAAATACTTACCGTATCATTACCAAACGCTACTGATGAAAGTTCTGGTGATTGGAAAAACGATACATTTAACCAAACAGGTAGTTTTACTCAACACTCATCAAGTGTTCATAGAGTTCTTTATGAATTCTCACAACATTACTATAACATTAATAGTGGTTCAGAATTAATAACAGGTGAACATCATATGTTGTATAGAGAAGCCGGTAATCAAAATTGGGTATGGAAAACAGCACCTACATTTCAAACTGGTGATTACCTAATGGACAAACAAGGAAATGAAGTAGTAATTAGTTCATTAGAACAACACATCAATCCAGACGGATATGAAGTTGTTCAGTTAGATGTAGAACCAGATGACTTCTATGTTGGACAAACTTTCTTAGTTCACAATAAAGGTAGTAATGATGAACCAACTTATCCTTCAACTAAATGGTCAACTGCACCCGGTGATGAAACATTATCAGGAGATTTAGGTGATACCGTGGTTAGTGACGGTCTTAGAACAATTTCATTAGCTAACGGAAGTGGAAATACTGCGATTACTAATTCACAAACAAGCGCAGCTGCGGTTACAATGAAAGTTTCATATTCAACAAGTGGTGACCCAGGTCTTGACGGAACAGGAAATAGTGCAAGTGGTTTCGTGACATTCCCACAAAACTCAGTATCATATACGAGTGGAACATTATATATGAGATTCCAAGCAGTAGTTGCAGCAAGTGGAGACGGAACAGGAACAGCAACAATATCATTTACGAACAATGGTGTAACAAATTCAGATGTTGATATTACTTTGAATTTTACATAAGTTAGATGATATTTATATAAAAGGTTATGACTATATTAAATCACGATTATATTAAAAAACATATAACAAAGAATGACGGAAAGGAAGATGTTCCTTATCGTTGGTCGCATGGTGCTACGGATAAACATCTCGGAGACGGAATACTTATCTATTCATTGATACAATTTTTTAAATTCAAATCATTAGTTTGCTTAGGAAGTGGTGGTGGATTTATTCCAAGAATAATGACACAAGCCAGACACGATTTATCAGTAGAGGGATTCTATAATGAAGTCGGTATGGAGTGGGGTGATAATGGTTCTACTTATGTTGTGGACGCTTGTAATAAATTTAATGGTGTAGTGGATTGGGAAAAGGAAGATAGTTTTTTTAGAAAACACTTTCACCCAAAATTCATCAAACAAACAACAGAAAAAGCATATTATGATTTCTTTATCAAACAAGACATAAAAATAGATTTATTACACATTGACGCAGACCATACATTTGAGGGAGTAAAAAAAGACTTTGAATTATATTCAAATATAATGAATAGGGGTGGTATCATTACAATTCACGATACAGACAAAAATTATGTAGACAATTTTGTAGAAATTGAAAACCACGAAGGAGATGATTTATCAGGTCCAAGTCAATTTATCAAAACAATAGACAAAAGAAAATTTGAGGTTATAAACTTTTTTAATTATAAAGAAAAATCGGAACACCCAACATCATCAGGATTAACAATAGTGAGGAAAAAGTGAACAATAGATTTTGCAGACAACCTTGGTCTTTTGTAGAGGTTCATCAAAATGGAGATATATGGAATTGTTGTCCAAGTTGGATTACAAAACCAATGGGTAATATATTAAAACAATCTTGGGAAGAAGTTTGGAACGGAAATATTGCACAAGAATATAGACAATCTATGATTGATTCTACATTTAAAAATTGTATTGAAACAAATTGTCCACATTTGTTAAGTGAAAATTTAACAAAAGAATCACCAGTATTTGAAAAAGACGATTTAAATTTACTATGGAAAAAACTAAAAGTCAAGGATAATACTGGCCCATTAGTAGTAAACTTTTGTTATGATAAAAGTTGTAATTTATCTTGTCCAAGTTGTAGACCAGAACTACAAATGTATTCACCAAAATCTGACGATTATAAAAACATAGAAAAAATACACAACATAGTAATTAACGAAATAATTAAAGACGCATATAGATTATATATTACAGGAACAGGCGACCCATTTGCAAGTCCATTTTTTAGAAACTTCTTACAAACATTTGATAAATCAAAATATAAAAATATAGGTATGATACATTTACACACAAATGCAAATCTTTGGACAGAACAAATGTGGAAATCAATGAGTAATATTCACGAGTTGGTAAAATCAGTAGAAATATCTATTGACGCAGGAACAAAAGAAACTTATGAAAAAGTAAGAAGAAATGGAGATTGGGATATCTTGATGAAAAATTTAAAATACATCAATACAATCAAAACATTAGAAAATGTAAAATTAAGTTTTGTTATACAAGATGACAATTATAAAGAAATGGAATTATTTGAAAATCTTAAACACAAACTAAACAACATACCAAGAGTTACAACACATTATTATAAATTATTGGATTGGGGTGTTATGAAAAATTTTGAAGAAAAAGCTGTATGGAAATCTAATCATAAAAACTTTGCAGAATTTAAATCTATTTGGAAAAACTTTGAAAAGATAATCAACACAGAAACTACAACACATAACTTAGTGGGAGTATTATGAATTTAGTTACAATTTGCGGACACAATACAACAATGTTATATCATATGTTGAAACATTATTATTTACATATGGACGAGATATTCGTAGTGTTGTATGCACATCACGCAAAAGACCCAATCATAGAAGAAGGTTTACATATTTTAGATAAGTTTAATCTACAGCCACACGAGATAATTGTTGATGAACCATTTAATTGGGAACGAGTAACGGAACATTACAATAAAGTTAAATTACTAAAACCAAATGATTGGTGGATAGTAGCAGATGATGATGAATTACAATTATATTCTAAACCAATAGAAACTATTGTTCAAGAGTGTGAAGAGTTTGGATACGAATTTGTAACAGGTGGTTTCGTAGATAGAATAGGTGACAATGGAGACTTTCCTAAAATCACCAAAGAGTCAAATATATGGGAAGAAATGCCAGAAGCAGGATTCTTTCGTTATCCATTAAGTAAAGCGTGTCCAAATAAAGTCACAATGATGAAAGGTAGTGTAAAGGTTTGTTCAGGACAACATTATGTAGAATTTCCAGACGGAACAACATCTTGGGGTAGTGAACACCCAAAACGATATCCAATA
>Ga0208669_1000344_pt1 | contig 18875 bp, 22 predicted proteins | sample 21_taG_FD_184095 | JGI IMG/M metagenome (GOLD analysis project Ga0208669, IMG submission 184095) | Marine viral communities from the Subarctic Pacific Ocean - 21_ETSP_OMZ_AT15319 metaG (SPAdes) (version 2) | ecosystem: Environmental > Aquatic > Marine > Oceanic | place: Pacific Ocean | collected...
TAGGTCCACAGGCCGCGGAAATGTGGGAAAAATACCCTGAACTAAGACCTGATTACGAAGAGCACATTGCAAAAGAACAAGTAGTCGCTAAAGTAGATGCAGAGATTGCAGAGCTACAAAGAATAGAAGATGAACGTATCGCCGCAGAGGAAGCAGAAGCAGCAAGGATAGAAGCTGAAAGAATTGAAAAAGAACTACTTACATTAAAGGAAAAAGATGAAGTTAACGATATCGAGCCTGTTATTGACCCTGTGCCTGTTAACGTCCACAGCGACTAGCACAGAAGTAAATACAGGAAATATTCTTTCCAATTCTACTTTCGGAACAGGTAACACTACAACTACAACTGGTTGGTCAACAGACGGAGACCACGGTATTCACACCCACGGTGCCTGGAATGGATTTCCATATCAAACAGGCATGGACGATAGTGGTGGTGTATTAGCATTTGAGGGGCATGAAGAAGATAATGTGTACCAGGATGTAGATTTAGTTGACGATGGTCATTTAACACAATCACAAATGAATCAAGGCTTTACCTCAACCATGGGAGCAGACATATGGTTTTGGAATAACATAGAAAATACACTTACTCTTAAACAAACTATTACGGGAGCTGATGGTTCAGTATCTACACAAGTTAGAGAGATAACTGGTAGCACTACAGGTGTTGGTACATTTACAAATTATACAAATGTTTATATTCAAGGTTCAAATACACAGACAGATATTACCATTAGAGCAGAATTATTTAATGAAACTGCAGGCACAGCCTATGATGATTCTCATCGTGGACCAGACGTAGATAATGTCACATTAGATGTAACATATGATGACATACCTCCTATTAATGAAGATGCACAGGAAGCTATAGATAACATAGAAGAAAATATACCTGACATACCAGAAGATATTTTTGAAGAACCAGATTTTATATTTGAAGAAGAATATTTTGTTTGGGAAGAAGATTTTTATTTTGATGACAGTTTTGCAATGGAAGAAGAATTTTCTGTTTACGAAATGCCAGAAGAATTTGAGATCATAGAAATGCCAGAAGAATTTGAAGAGATGGCCATGGATATGCCAGAAGAAATGCCAGACATGGAAATGCCTGCGGACATGGAAGACGCATTTACAGTGGTATCAGAAGAAATGCCAGAAATGGAAATGACTGAAGAAATGGAAGAAGAATTTGTTGAAATGGACATGGAAGAAGAAATGCCTGACATGGAGGAAGAACCTACAGAAATGGAGATGGCAGAAGAAGAAACTGTTGACATGGAGATGGAAACAGAGGAAGATGCTATGGAAATGCCTAAAGAAGAGGCAGAAGAAATGGAGGTAGCTGAAAATGAAGATACCATGGAAGAACCCCAAGAGGATGAAGAATCTTCTGAAAGTGCTGAAGAAACATTGGAAGAGGAGCCGGAATCTGAAGAAAGCTTATCGAAGACTGCTGCGAATGAAGAAGAGGCAGTGGGAGACACAGATGTTGTTGACGAAGGAGGAATCAAAACTAAGAATATCGAAGTCAGCAAGAATATAAAAATTAAGAATGTGGATGTAGGTGAAATAAAAATAACCGTTAATCCAAAAGACATATTTAAGGAGGTCGTTAACCTAGATTCTTACTCAAAAAAGGATTTTTACCAGGATAAAGGCCTCCAATACAAAGTAAATGACGATTTTTTTGATCAAGCAAGTATGATTCAATACAACAAAGAAATATACACAAATGTCACTTTAATAGCTTATATACAAACAGATCCAGTAACTGTGTACAGACAGGAAATGGAAGAATTGGCTATACAAAAAGCCGGCATTATGCTAGAACTCAAACTATTAAGAGGTAACTAATGAAAATTATAGAGAAATTATCAACATACGCTGCATTAATAGGCGTTATAGGGGCCATAGGCGGAGGTTTTTACACCTGGGGCCAGTTTAATACACGTCTAGATGCAATAGAATCAACACCAGCTGTTGATGTAGGTGCAATCAATAAAAAAATAAATAGTAACAAAGTAGAACTTATAGATCGTATTGCTGCGGCAGAGGACAGTATTCCTGAAACGCAAGACATGACATGGGTAGTAAAAGAATTTATTGCTGTAAGAGAAGAAATGCCAGTTCAAGTTGATCTAACATCTGTATTTAAAGAAATAGGTAAAATTAGAGAGCAAATAGCTATGTTGCCAGAACCTGCTAATCTACAACCTATTCATGATGCCCTTCAAGCACTAGAAGAATATGGTTGGGAATTAGAAGAAGACATTGAAGAACTTTCTAAACAAGTTGCAATTGTAATGAAAGAAAACGAATTGCAAGACATACAAATTAAAGAGATAAAAAAGAAATCTAATAATCCTTTAGCTAAATAATAAAAAAATAATATATAAGACCTAGTATTATACTAACGTCTAAGCATAAGGACCATGCAATATAAAGTCTAAACAGCCACTTTATTATTATTTTCTTTGGCATAAAATTTTACTTTCCTTAACATACTGTGCACACCATTATTTCTGCCTGGCGTTAACAACGAATCAAGATTCATTTTTTCAAATTCTTTTTGATTAAACTCATTTATATCCTGGGCCGAAGATCCACTGTACACGTCCGCAATAATACAGACCATGCCCTTGCTAATCAATGCAGCTGAGTCAGCACTAAAGTATATTTTATCATCAACAAAATGCGGCACTAACCATGTCTGTGACTGGCACCCAGGAACTTCAAATGATTTAACTTTATGTTCTTCTTCCATGGGTTTAGAATTTTTACCAAAATCCATAATCCACAAAAATTTATCTTGATCCCCATCAATGTTATTTAACACCTGCAAATATCTATCTAATTTTCTTTGAATCATAAATTTTTTCTGACAGTGTATTTAGAATCAGGAGCTGGCACGTAACCTTCTTTTAGTTTTTCTTTATACAACAATCCTATAACAGAATTTTTTGTGACACCAAAATACAATCCAACTTGCGATGCACTATATTTTTTCTTTAACTCTTTTGCTAATTTTATTTCTTCTTGCGTCCATACTTTTCTCATTTTTTATTTCTTTCATCCAGCTTTGTTTAGGTCCATAGTAGTACGCTGTTGTCTCCTCATATGGATATACTTTTCTTTTCTCTTTATAACTTTGTAAAATATATTTAGACATTACACTCCGGTAACATTTTTATACATGCAACAATATTTATTTTATCAATAATAGGTTCCTGGTATTCAATCGGAGGTAAATCTGTAATTTTAATTTCATCATTATCTTTTTTTATGTACGAACAACCTGAAACAAGCAAAACAAAGATAAAAAAGTAAAAACCGATAAAAACAGACCATACAATCACCCGGGTCATTAGTTTAAAACCCGCTAGCGGTGCCTTTATGGCCTCTTTTTTTTGGCGGAATTCCTTGGTTTTTTTGTCATAGCCCCAAACGGCCATTTCCTCATTTTTTCGCCATTGGTTTGTCATCTGTCAACTCCATTTGATCTATTGTCCAATTACATTGCTGTATTGCCCCTTGAATTTGTCCAACACTTGACTCCATGTTCCTAATGGCATCTCTACCTTGATTGATTTTGTTGACGAGATCAGTCATTTGTTTTTCTAATTCTTTTTTTCTCTCTAATATTTTTTCTTTCATTCTATACTCCACATAATCCTTCACACTCATCGGCAAATTCTTCATCGAATGTTTCACCGAATAGTGAAGCTTGTTTTTTTGGTTCTAAGAAATTTATATCGCGAAGTGGTTTTGCTGATTTATGTAAAAACAATTCCGATGTTGTATTCTTTAAACCGTGCCTAATCTTATCATCGACCTCACATGCATCTGCAAAATCTTCTGGATAATTCTTTTGCATGTTTTTCCATTGATCGTTATGATGATAAGGGCACCCTATGCACGATGATTTACCAGGCATGGGGTGTTTCTTAATATCACGATACCACTGAAGACAATCCATACGAGACATCTTCATTTCTATTAAAGGCCAACGTGATGTTAACCAAGGTAGTCTAGCGTTTTTCATACGCATAGCTTCGTCAGTAGATATACCAATCCATTGTTCAACCAACTGTCCTTTCTTGACACGGTGTCGTGGTTTAATACCTAGCAACTCTCTAATCTTTTTTTGAATAGGGATAACTTTATAATCATGTGTACACTGACGATAAAGCATCCCTACTTTTCCACCAGGACGAGCAGCAAACAACGGTGGGTTTGGTACACGTCCAGCAAACGATTTTTCCTCTTCTCTAGACCCTGGTTCTGGGTTCGCTGCTTTGATAAGATCCTCACGAATGTTACCTCTCTCCACAGTGATAATAGGACAAATTGTTATTGCTTTCTTTAAATATTCTACATGTTCATATACAAACTTAGGTTCCCACCCAGTGTCCGCAAATATCATGTAGTCTGGTTTATGTTTTGTTAATCCTTCTTGCGCCATGAGTGCCAAACAGGATGACTGAACCCCTGCCCCGAGTGATAGTATGCGCATCGTCGGTTCACGTTTGTTTCCTTCTTCGTCAAAGTATTCCGGTTCTTTTGTTGCCGCAACTGCTGCCATATTGTTGAGCTTTTTACGATCAATTTTCGTAGACATTTGTTCAAGTACTTTTCTTCTTTCAAATTCCATCTGCTCCGGATTAATAGCAAAGCTATTCTTTTTATTTTCTAATCTTTTTTTCCTTGCTTCTTTATTTATACTCACTTGGCATCTCCCCAGTTATCTTTAATTTTGTAATCAACATTAGAGGGCACTTTTAAATCTATACATGTTTCCATCATATTTTTTATTTCTTGTGCCTCTTTATCAGATTTTACGCTACAGTTCAACTCATCATGGACTTGTATAAGTGGTATTATACCTAATTGTTCGTATATATCAACCATGGCTTTTTTAGTTTGATCCGCAGCTGTGCCTTGTATCAATCTATTTAGCGCTTTATATGTGCCAGCTCTTTTTATAGAACCACCCCATTTTGTTGTTGCTTCATTGTGCGGCAATGCTTTGTGAAATACACCAGCTTCGTACCAAGCAGGTTCCCATAGATCAAATTTACATCTACGTCCTAAATATGTTCGCACAGATCCTATTTGGTTTGCACGGTTCATTACAGCTTCTAACATACCCTGCATAAAAGGAACCTTTTGCCTAAACTCTTTTAGCATGTCTTTTGCCTCTGTAGGGGCTATATCTAAGTCTATAGCCATCTTTTTATAGCCCATGCCGTACATAACTCCTAGACCTATTGTTTTAGCTAATCTACGGTCAATTCCTGCCATCTCTGCTGTCTGTTTATGAAAGTCTAATCCTTTTACAAATGCTTGTTGCACCTCCTCTGCCCCTGCATTTTTATTAAGTATGGCAAAATGTGTTAGTATTCTAGGTTCTTGTTGTGAGTAATCAGCAGACAACCAATACTCTCCTTCTTCTGGTATAAATATTTTACGTAACTCTGATCCATACTCATTTCTTATAGGCATCTGTTGTAAATTAGGAGCATACATAGAAAATCTACCTGTCACTGTGCCACCATTGTCGCCACGTATCTGGTTTATGTGTGCATGTAATCTACCATTGTGTACATATTTAGCCACACCATCGACAAATGTTCCTTGCAGTTTGTTTAACACACGTGCTTTTGTTATCATGCGTGGTAATTCATGCGCATGTGTTTCAAGAAATGTTTGTGTAAAGCTAGGAGCCCCCAACGCTGTACGAGGGTATTCTAAATTAACACTATCGAATGCCTGGGCCACAGACCGTGCTGCATTGATTTGCACATCTTGACCCACTAAATCTTTTATTCTTTTTAAGTATTGTTTTTCTTTGTTCAGTAATTTCTTTTTAAGACCAAATGCTTTCTCCATGTCTACACGCACACCACGTTTAGTCATATTAAATATAACACGTATCAATCTACATTCTATGTCATATACTTTTGTTAAATCTTCTTTTTCTATCTCCGTAATAAATCTTTCGTGTAGACGCCATGTCAATCTAGCGTCTGCCTCTGCATATTCCCCAACAAATGATGCGTGCATCTTGTACATGTCAGCTTTAGCATCTAACCCCAGCTCTTCTGCCTTGGCTTTTAATAATGATTCATTTTTAAATTCACCTAAATACTCTGCTACCATGCTGTTTAATGTAAAAGAATATCTATTTTCATTTAATAATGCAGCAGCTATCATAGTGTCGTGTATGTAACCTTTTACTTCTATCCCTAAAGTAGATAACCACCCAATGTCATACTGTGCATTATGAAATACTTTTTGTATGGATTCATCTTCACACACTTCTTTAATATATTCTACAATAATTGATTTATCCATGTTACCACCACCTTCGTGTCCTATTGGATAATAGGCAGTAAAATCACCACTAGATATAGCAATGCCTATAACAGATCCTATCTTTCTAGGCCATCCTGGACCCATTTTCTTTAACTCTGTATCACACGTCTCCAAATCAATTGCTACCACGTCCTTGCCCTTCATTGAAGGTGTTTCTGTGGGGTGTAGCCATTCTGCTTTTACTTCGTCTTTTCTAAATAGATCCTGATTCATTAATTTCCCCTGCTATAGCCGCATAACCACACATATCTATGAAGTTATCCAAATTGTTTTTTGTTCCTTGTGTGTGTCTTGATACTTTTAATAGCACCATCATCAACGCTACATCCTCTGCTGTAATACTAGCCATTGGTTGTAATTTCTTGTCTAAAAATATATTCCAAAACTCTGCAATTTCTGCATGGTTTTTAAATGCATCTCCATGTGTTTCGTTCCTGTCACCAGTGACAAGCTCTTTTGCCTTCTTTAATATTTCTTCTTTGTTTATCATATGAAATATCCTCTCTCTGTTTGGGGGTTTATAATATGCAATGACTTTTTTGCACGTGTTGCTCCTACATAAAAAACTCTATCTGTATCCTCTGGACTAACTTCCATTTCATTTTGATTTGCACGGGATAAATCTGTCAACAACATAACATTATCACATTCTCCACCCTTTGCCATGTGTATTGTGCTTAAATTTATTTTTGGATCTACACCTAATCCTCCATGTTTTTCTAATGACATTATGTATGATTTATCTTTTTCGCTTAAAGAAGTAAAAGCAACATCCCAAGGTATGCCAGCATTTATTAATCCATGATTCATACACAAAGATTCTATGTTATACATTTGACCTTCTTCTAATGTTTTTAAAGTTTTGTACCCTCTTTTTATATTAAAACCTGTTTTTAAATTTGCATAAATGGCAGCTACGTCGTTGTAATTTAATTGCTCAAATTGATTTAATCTTTTCCAAGCACTGACAGCTCTTAACAGATCTTGTTTAATAGGTGTCTTGCCATAAATTGTATAAGGTAATCCTAAATGACGTAAATCTTCCTCAATATCATTTAGCATATAGCTGCATGTTGCAAGTGCTAACCAGTTACCTTCAGAAAGATCAACAGCGCCTGGGTATGCATGGTATCTAACTTCTCCTTTGTACGCTCTTGGTGCCCACTCTTTAGGTCTCCTGTTTTTAATTCTTGATACAACTTGTGTTGCTATTAAATGCACATCAAGTGGAACTCTATATGATTGATTTAACACACTTATATTTCCATCCATCTTAATTAAATGCTCAATGTCTGCACCAGCCCATCTAAAAATTGCCTGGTCATCATCGCCACTTATGTATACTCTTTTAGAATTAGCCCATATCTTTTCACACATTCTCCATTGTAATTTTGTTAAATCTTGTGCTTCATCTACAATAACAACATCGAGAGGAGGTGTGTGTCCAAACTGTGTAAACTGTGTCAGCATGTCTGTAAAATCAAATTTATTGTGTGTTTGTTTATAATCCTCAAAAGAACGGTAAGCCCATATTAATTCCTCCCAAGCATAATCTAAATTTGCTGCATTATAAAAATCTTGTAATTCTAAATCTTGCATTTTAGATTTATTTATATCTCTTAAATATTTATTATCCGTAGACACAACACCGTTTTCTTCCCAATCAGTCGTAACTCTTTTTAAATCTACACCATACTTATCAGAAAACTCTGCGTAATCTTTATTGTCCATAATCTCTGCTTTTGTAAATCCCATCTGTCTTTTACCAAATGCATGCAGCGTACAAAAATAAGGAAAGTCTTTGTCTGTTAGATTAAATTTTACTTTTGCTCTGTCTCGTGCTTCATTTGTTGCTTTTGTTGTAAAACTTACAAATGCAATTCTGTCCGGTGGTGTACCATTTTTAAGTTCCTGGTCCACTATCCGCAGTAGGTTTTCAGTTTTACCTGTGCCAGGTGGTCCCAGTATTATATTAATATCAGGCAATGCGACACCCTCCATTCTTGTCTACAAATATAAATTTCATTTTTAATTTCTTTTGTTCTTGTGTTAGTTTTCTACATATACGTGTCCCTGGCCTCCATGTTTTACGATAACTTTCACTTTTCACATCATATATTTCTAATGCACCTTTTTCATTAATAGCAATAAGATCTGCAGGCCCTACGCCGTATAAATTTTTAAAAACAAAAAATCCTTTTTCTATCAAATACAATATAGCTATCTGTTCACTTTGCATTCCCTTTTTTATTTTTGGTAATTTAGAACGGCGTTGCATCTTGTTTCCTCACTTCGTATTCTGAATCTTGTTCATCAAAAGATGGCACACCCCATGTGTTAACTCCCTTGTTCTTTAGTTTCCAAAATTTATGTTCTCCATTTATTTTACGTAACTCAGCAATAATTTGACCTGTGTTACTGTAGTGTGTAAACTTATTTCGTATAAGATATGCATGTAAATCTTGCAGTCTAAAGTAAATTTTACCAGCTTCTGTATAAGGTTTACGTAATAATATATCTTCTTTTACTTGTCCCTGTGCACGACCAGTACAGAACTCCTGGAGGTGAGCTAAAAACTGGCCGGACACAGATCCGTCATTTGACACAGGAATTTTAAGAGCACTCTGCATCTTACTATTCACTAATTGTTGCCAATCAGACGCTTTCATCAAAGGAGGCATCATGGTCAATACTTCCATAACCCTCTTCTGAAACTTTGTTTGTATTTGTAATTCTTCTGTTGTTAATTGTATTTTAAGATCTTGCTCGTTATCATCTGTAGGTATTTCTAAAAACCATATAGGTGGTTCTGTTTCTAACTTAGATAAAGATCCTAATTGTTGTGACACATTCTCTGCACCAACACCGTGCTTTCTTGTTTTGCAAACATTTACATTACAAAAAGAACTAATAGGTTGGTCTTTACATTTGTATTGATAACCTTTTTTATTTAACTGTGCTACAACTGTGGCAACCTCTTTGTGGTCTAGTGGTGGTTGCATATACTTTTGATTGTACTCTTCTAATAGCCTTTCCCAATTATCTGGATCAAATTTCTTTGTATAGACACCAATATTAAATAATCCATTATTGCGTGTACCAGGAGGAAAACCTTGCCCACATAGAGCCTGCAAACAAGGTGGCCCATCTTTTATAATTTCTTCACTATTTTTTCCTCCAACGTTATCTATGTTATCCACAACGTTTTTATCGTAGATCTCATAAAATTCTTCTAAAGACGCTGTTGTGCCATTTTCTTTTAAGGCATAACGCACTGACTTATTACCATTGTAATATGGTAAATTTAAAAAATTACCTAAGTCACCTTTTTCTAATGATATGCTAGATTGTTTAGGAAATATTTCTGATGTAGAATGACCTATTAATGCAGCTATCTGTGTTAATTTATTTCTTATTAATTTTGATGCAATTGTTTTTTTCATAAACAAAAATAAGTGTGCACCTCCACTCTTAGATTTGCAGTATACCAAAGGTATATTTAATTTTCTTATTTTTTTGAATAGAGCAGCATGATCCAAAGGATAGCTATCAATATCAATACATCCCCACTTAGTAGTATTATCAGCCCTAATAGGAATAATACCAAGAGACGGACCCTCGCCCTCCAAATGTTTTTGCCAAAGCTCATCTGTAACTTCCTGTCTAACTATATAAGATTTACCTTGTTGCTTACCGTCAGCACGTGAGCCATTCGGCTGGTGCTGACCATAAGCTACATCTAAACCTTCAAATATAAGTTTAAATTTCTCAACTTCCACGAACCCTCCAGTTCCTTTTTATTTATTAAAATGGTACTGATTCTTCGCTTGGTTTTTCTTCTGATATTAATTTGGGGGTTTCTGGTTTTGCATCCACAGCGCCTGACGCTGCAGATTGTGCAAAAGCTTTGCTTTCACCATAGATGGAAGCATCAGTTACCTGGTTACCTTTCTCAATAGAGAACCCAAACCAACTACCTCTGTCGTTAGATTCACTCACAGTCGATAGATTGTAAGTAAATGCGTACGTAGGAGGTGTAAACATACCCTGTGGACCCTTAATTTTTTGCGATAGCATTAAGCTGTTCCAACGTCTACTCTTTTTGAGTTGACTTGAAGACATGCTAATCACAGCATTTTGGTATCCGTCACCACTTAACATTAATACAAAATGATAAGCTGTTTGAACGATATGATTACCATTTGGCAATACTTGTTTACCGGTCATAGGGTCACGTTTAGTTTGTCCAATAATACCACTGTCGGCATTATGTGAGTCGATAAACCCACCACCTTGCTCCCTAGGTTTCCACTCTACATATTTGAGGTGGTAGAAAACAGGAATGACTTCGAGTTTATCAAAGGATTCTTGTGTAACTGTGTTGAACAGTTGTCCAGCTTTTGCAGATTCTATATATTCTGCTTTTGATGGATTTACTTGAGGGCTGGACGTTTGCAAGATGCTAATGTAAGGAATAGCTGTATCTCTTGCAAGGTTTATAGTACCAAAACCACTCATGGCTTTTGAATCTTCTGCTAAAACAGCTAGATCCAAAGTATCTTTAGTTTTTACATTTTTAGTATTCATAATTTACCTTATTCAGATTTAATTGTTGTTTTGTGACCAATATAAGCACCAAGAAGATCCATAGGAAGTTCTCTACCTGCTTCGTATTGTTCACGAACGAATGCGCGAAGGGTGGAAGATTCGACCCACTCGCGTTGTGTAGGCTCTAACCCTTTCTCAGAGAGATCAGATATAAGACTACTAGCTTTCTCGTCTTCATTTCTTCCAAAGCTACAAGTGATCTGGTTCTTTACTAAATCACCAAATCCATTGTTTCTTAACCAAGTATATGCTGCATCTCTATTTTCTACTTTAATAGCTGCACGGTAATACTCGGAAACTTTTATTTTACGACCATCAGCTAATTTTAATTCTGATAATCCTACTTCTGAAAAAAGACTAGGTAAAACTTCTTCTGATAATTTTGTTTTATAGTCTTCTTTTCTTTTTAATTCTTCTTTTATTTTTTGTATTTCGTTTTCTGTTTCTGCAATGTCTGTAGCTACTGCACCAATCTTACCCATGTTATCTTCAGGTATAGTTTCAGCATCCTCTTGCATTTGCATAACTAAATCTTTTGGATCTAAACTTGTCATATCAACCTCTCAAATCTATTTCTAAATCGTAGTATCTTTTATCATTACGGTCCCACTTTAGAACCTTAAATTTACCACGATTATTCTTTGCAGCAATTGCACCACAAACTGCTATTATAGCAGGGTCTCCAATTAAAAGCAAGTAGTCGTCATCACTAAATTCTTTTAATTCTTGTTTAAGTTTAAATGTTAAAGGTCCAGATGCAAGTATCATCTGTTTATTGTCCGGTAACATAACTTTTAAATCGCCAAACTTTTCAGCTGAACGAACGTTATAATCCATTACTTGCGGTATGTATACTTTTGCCATATTCTCTTTCTTGACTCTTATTATAACATAGTATATAATGCATTTCAAGAATAAAGAAAGACTAAATGTATAAATTTAAGACGAAGCCGTTTGAGCATCAAAAAGATGCATTGAAGAAGTGTTGGAATAAAAAAGCTTTTGCTATTTTTGCTGAAATGGGCACAGGCAAAACAAAGATAGCATTAGACAATGCTTGTATTTTATACAACAAAGGTCGAATAGACAGATTATTAGTAGTTGCTCCTAAGGGTACGTATATGAACTGGGTAGATCAAGAAATCCCAGTTCACGTTCCCGATTACATAGAAAAAGATGTACTTGCTTGGAAACCAAACATTACAGAAAAATATGAATTGCAGTTAAAAGCCATACGTAATGCAGAAAATTTTAAATTAAAAATATTTGTTATGAACGTAGAATCACTGTCTACTAAAAAAGGTTGTTATTACGCAAAGTTATTTTTATCCGGTAAATCTATGATGATTATAGATGAAAGCACAACAATAAAAAATCCACAAGCAAAAAGAACAAAAAACATATTAGAATTAAGCAAGGAAGCACCATACAAAAGAATATTAACAGGCTCACCTGTAACACAATCTCCTATGGATTTGTGGTCACAAATGGATTTTTTAGAACCAGAAATACTAGGACAACAAAGCTTTTACGCTTTTCGTACAAAATATGCTGTAATGATTACAGCCAGTGCAGCAGGAGGCACTCATAAATTTCAAAAAATAGTTAAATTTAAGAATTTAAAAGAGTTAGGTAAATTAGTGTCACCACATTCATACCGTATTTTAAAAAAAGATTGTTTAGACTTGCCCGATAAAATTTTTACAAAAAGAATTATAGAATTAAGTGATGAGCAGAAAAAAGCTTACAGTGAAATGAAGACAAATGCCATAACGATACTAAAAGGAGAAGCTACGACAGCCGTCAACGTTTTGACACAATTAATAAAATTACATCAAATTACTTGTGGACATATGAAAACAGATAGCGGTGATATTATTAACTTAAAAAATTCTAGGTTAGATGAATTGATGCAAATACTGGGAGAGACAACTGGTAAGGTAATAATTTGGGCTAATTATATACATGACATTAATACAATAGAAAGTGCCATTAAAAAAGAATTTGGTCCTACTTCTTATTGTACTTACTATGGTGCGACTAAACAAGAGGACAGACAAGCTTGTATAAATAAATTTCAAGACGAAACAAATCCTGTGCGTTTTTTTATAGGGAACACACAAACAGGTGGGTATGGTATTACACTGACACAAGCCAGCACAGTCATATATTATTCTAATAATTATGATCTAGAAAAAAGAATACAGTCAGAAGATAGAGCACATAGAATAGGTCAGAAAAATCCAGTATTGTATATTGATTTAGTAGCAAAACAAACTGTAGATGAAAAGATAATACAGGCGTTAAGAAATAAAGTTAATATTGCTAGTGAAATAAACGGAGAAGAATTAGCTAGTTGGATTTAAAGCAAAGATTGTAAATACAAGTCTAATTTTTTCATAAAAGCTTCACCTGCGCGTACAAAATTCTCACCTTTTAACTCAAACTTTTGAAACAATAAATCACGTGAGCACATAAGCACTACACCTTGATCTATTTCTGTATCGAATAATTTATTGTGTGCCATCGCATATGCAGACAATTGCATTAGATAATCTTGCACCCATTCTCTTTTCTTAGGTCTATTTGTTTGTTTAAAATCTATAATTGTAGGCCTGCCGTCATAAACACCAACCATATCTGTTGTACCTGCAAACTTACCAGGATAATACAAATGCACTTCTGATCCCCATACTTCGCTAATTTTTTTTAATCCTTCATCGTGATCAATAATGACCTGGGCCATTTTCCCCGCTTGGATGCCTATATCTGTAAGATCCTTGTATGCATGCTTGTTCACATAATGTTCTATATATAGGTGGAGCGCGGTTCCAATTTGTGAAGAATCAAAAATAATTTTTTCTGCTTGTTTTTCCCCTACACGTGCACGCCATTGTTTCAAAAACGTCTTGTCTTTAGTCTTGGATAATATTGTGGTAACGGAAGGCAAAGCTTCGCCCTCAGGTGTAAGGTACAATCTCGTTGCACCATCTTTTCTTTTTAAATCTGCGTAATTATATTTCTGTACGATTTGCACTGCAGCATTATATCACACTAATCTTGCTTTGGAAAGGGAATAACATTTTCACTTTTTCTTGTAGACATTCTTCTTTGTCTTGCTAACGCAAGCATATATTTTTCATAGTCTGTTAACGTTGGAGGTAAGTCACCAATTAAATTTGCTCTTGACATTTTACCAATTGCATTTTGTGCTAGATCATCTATGTATTCTTCGCCGCCATATTCTCCCCAATACGTTCTGCCTGCTTTATTTAATTTATTGTATTCTGCAGGATTTCTTCTGTAGTAATTTATTAAATCTTTTGTAACGTTATCATTATTTATTTTAGCACGAAGCGTTGACATGATACCACTGTAAGGTGTTGGATTATTATCTGCTGTTAAATATTTAGAAGCGTTTTCCATAATACCTTCCGCAGATCCAAACCTAGATCTATTAGTAAACATGGGATTACGCATTGATCTAACAAAACGATCATCAGGAAAATTTTGGGCTACAGCAAGAACACGACGCATCGCATCCTTGCCATATTTTTTCCCAATTAGCGACAGTATACCGTACATTCTTTCCCCAAGCGGCCCCTTACTTGTCTAACTTTTCGTTAATGTGTTTTATCTCTGTCTCTATGACAGCGATGCGTGAATCTATAGAATATAATAATTGTAATGATGTTTCTAATCTATCCATGTCTTTTTCTAACGCGGATACTCTTTGTGAAGTCATGCCCCACGTTCCGCCTAAAGCTAGGACAACACCAACTAACCATACCATATCTTTAAAGGTCATACTTCCATGTTAAAATAATTAAACGGAGGCACTCTGCCCTCGTTCTCCATTTGCTCTCTTTGTTTTTGTTTAAACATAAAGTCTAACATGTAATCCATCAAATAATCTTTTTGTTCGTCTGTTAATCTTTTAGGTTCTACATCTTGTGCATCTGGAGGTGTCATTCTTTGTTCTAGATCTCCTGCAAGGGTTGCTATGCCCCCATCGTCAAAACTAAATTTGTATCCAAAATCTAAACCGTATTCATTGTCGTCAAAATCGTATTCACCGCCAATACTAAGAAGACCTGGGCCCACAGGCCTCTCGTAGTCGTACCCTATTGATTTGTCCCCTATATCTACGTCAGGTAAATATGGTTCTATTTTTTCATAACCTTGTATAATAGGTCCTAATACATTAGAATTTTTTGCTGCATTAACAATATTATTTCTTTCTTCAGATATTTGAGGAGACAAAGAATTTTGAAATTGTCTAAACATTTCACCTCTTCGGTTGCCTATGTTCTCTTGTCTAGAAAAATTATCACCAGATGCTACTACGCCTCTTCTTAAACTGCTCACACTAAACTCCCTATGCCTTTTTTAGTAAATGGGTTGTCATTCATGCCTCGTTGCGGTTTGGCATATTTACCTTGGTTATTCATTACTGGATTCATTTCCATTAGCCCACCTCCTGCGGCGTATTGTGTTCCGCCACCATACTGTGCAGCAAGTGCTGCATCTGTATTACCTGTATATAACGCGCCAGCTGCTGCTGGGTTAAAATTCTGGTTCCTATTTATTACTGACCCTGCACTGGCAGAATCATAACCGCCGACAGAAGCGTTTGGTGCTTCTGGTGCAAACTGTGGTGCACCTCCTGGTGGTGATTGATTAGGTATAAGATCAAAAATATTAGGATTAAGAGGACTGTTAAATATTTTTCCTGGAATAGATGGTGCTTGTTTTATTGCATCACCTATGCCCTCCATAACGTTTTGTCTTGTTGATTTTGCTTTTTGTGCAACTCTAGAATTTCTATTGTATTCTTTTTGTACTTGTTCCATTTCTGCTAAATCTGCATCATATGCTGCAAACTCTTCTGGATACATTCTAACTAATCTAGCAAAATTTGCCTGTCTAATTGTACTAGGTAGATTTACGTCAGTTAAATTTTTTAACACTTTAATTGCAACTGGGTTTGTTAAAACTTTACCTCCATAGTTAACTAAAAATGCAGTAATACTTGCCACGACAGGTCCCATCAGTGCTACACCAGCTTCTCCTGCGCCTTTGCCAATCGCTGTTGACGGCAATAACGCACGTGAAGCTCCTCTAGTTCCAGACATTGTTGCACGACGCATCATGTATTTAGAACCACTAGGCACACCGTTTTCAAATAATTTTTCTAATACTTTTGTTAAATCGTCAAACTCTGCTAACGTTGGTAATCTTGTTGCGTTTGTTTTCATCATGCCTTCAGGAACTTCTTCCCTTAATATGTCTTTTATTCCTTTATTTACACCAGTTTCATATATTTCATCGTCAAATTTTTTAAATATTCCTGTTGCCGGATCAAATATTTCTAGTTTAGTTACTGTTGGTCCTGGTAATGCTTCTTTAAATAATCTATTCAACGCTCCAGTTGTTCCTATGCCAAGTGAATCTCTAAATGCTGCTGCATCAAAAAACTGTACACCTTCTTTATCTTTTATCGCTGCATCAAATGAATCTCTTATGTACACACCTAAACCATTTACATATCCACGGTCACCTACAATTCTTCTAAGTGCTTGTATTTCTTGTTTACTATTAAGATTGCCTGCTCTTGCAGATTTAATTACTGTATCCCATAAACCATGCGAAGCACGTGTCGTGCTTTCATTAAGTACAACACTAAATCCTCTTGTTGCAACTTCACCGCCAGCTGCTGCCTTGCCCACGTTAGTTCCGTACAACAATAAACCTGATGATACAAATTTATCGTACGCATCAAAAGCTTTTGCTACATCGGGGTATCCCATTCTTTCTATTGATGCCACATCATTTTCCCACGCTTTCATTAGTCTTGATATATCATCTGCGTAAGATGTTTCTGCCAGTGTTTTGTCTTTAAGTGGCGCTAGTAAATCGTTAATCTGTTCACGTAATCCTTTCATTTGGTATACGTCACGTAAACCGTGTGTTCTACCTTCGCCAACTGGTTTTATTATTTGGTTTTTTAAAACATTAATTAATTTATTACGAACTTCTGACGGTATAATATTACCAGATGGATCTCGTTGTAATTTTAAATCGTATTCTCTTAATGTTTGTTTAGCAACATTGACTAAATTTTCATCAGAAAAACCTTTGCCCATGCCTTCTGCAGCTTTAACAAAATCATCTTCTAATTTTTCTGCATGTGCAACAAATCCTCTATAGTTTCTAGATGATAAAACTGAAAAATCCTCTACCATTTCATCCAAGTGTGCATATGGTGCAAACGCACCAATCATTTTTCTCATGACACCATCAATGTAAAAGTCACTTTGTTTTGCCATGTTGTTTTTTATACTAATACCAAATATAGGAGCTGGTGATAACATCCCTGCTATTCTTCCTCCAAATGCTCCTCCAACACTTGTACGTGCAACCATCGTGCCACCTATTTCTGCAGCTTCAGGAAACCATTCGTTAGTGCCAGGCTTTATTGGATCACGTGGGCCAAGCCAATTAAATGCTTTGGAATTAGATAAACGAAATAAAAAATTACCTAGACCAAGTGGCATGTTATATGATAATTTTTCTTTTGGTTGTTTTAATCCGCTTGTTGCAACTTGATCAAGCTCACTCTGTGAAGGCATCCATCGTTCTAATATTCTTTGCTCACCTTCTAGTATTTCTTTACCACTAACAACTCCTGGTGCTTTACTAGGTTTTTGTTTAAACATACCAAATGGGGTACCCCCTATAGTTCTTCTTAAACCATAATATGCTGGTCTAAGCATAAAAAAACCTGCAGTTAATCCTGCATCCCATATTGCTGCACTTGTAGCATTTTTAACTCTTTCCATTTGTTCTGGTCTGTTGATACCTTTTGGTCCAAACGTTAATGCATCCGGCACAACTGATGCTAATGCTGCATCAACAAGACTAGCTTGTTGGTTGGGGTCACGCATGTATCCTTTTGCTTTACCGGCTCTGTCCATAAGATCTAACATACCTTCGTAACCATAATCTGCTACGCCAACAGCTAAAGCTCCTCCAGCAACTGCTCCCATAGATCTTGCAAGCCAGTTACCTTTTGATTTTGCAAATGACTTTGCTGCACCTTTTAAAAATTTATCTCTTACAAGTTTTTCACCTTTTACAGATCCTGCAATACCACCAGCAATATACATACTAGATTCTACTGCCGGATAAGGATTAGGATTGTTTGTAAATAATCCTATACCATCACGTAAATCTTGTACTTCAGGTGTTAGTATAACGTAATCATTTTCTGGTGTTAAACCTTCGTTAGCAAGTAAATCATTTGTTGCTTGTGTAGCTAGATCTAAAAATTTGTTATCACCTGTTGCTTCGTATTTAAGTTTTGCAGCATTTGCTATTTCTAATATGTCATCTCTTACACGGTCTCTTCTTTCGCGGTAATTTCTTGCGTTTGCTAATTCTGTTTTTCGTAATTCTTTGTCTGCCTTGGATTGTAAAATCCAGTTATCTTTTCCGTAACGCCATCCTGTTTTACCAAATGGTATGTTCCAAGCAGAACCAATTGCTGCCATAGGGACATCAAGAACTGTATCAATGGCTTGTCTGCCCTCCATTATTTTTTGTCTTTCTATTGACTGTGGAACTCCGCCTTCAGTTGTTTCTCCTGTAAATCCTTTCTCTGCTGTGTATGCAGTTTTGTGTTCGTAAAAAGGTCTTACGGCATCGTTAAAAGCTTGCGCTGAATTTTTAGGATTAGCCATTATTCAAGTTGCTCCAAGTAACTGTTTTTAATATCTTCACTACTTTGCTTGTTTTCATTGTGGTCAGCGTTTAAATTACCCCTTATAGAATTTGCATATGCACCGTACAATTCTGCACCTTCAATATCATGCTTAAAGAAATTTGAT
>Ga0208669_1000347_pt1 | contig 18824 bp, 11 predicted proteins | sample 21_taG_FD_184095 | JGI IMG/M metagenome (GOLD analysis project Ga0208669, IMG submission 184095) | Marine viral communities from the Subarctic Pacific Ocean - 21_ETSP_OMZ_AT15319 metaG (SPAdes) (version 2) | ecosystem: Environmental > Aquatic > Marine > Oceanic | place: Pacific Ocean | collected...
ATAAAGAGTCAGAGCAGACGCAAAAAGTAGCTCAACAACAGAAGTCTAGATTTAACAAGAAGACCGAGCAGGTTTTCAATGACAAGTTCAAAGGTTTTGAATACAATGTCGGAGATAAAAAATTTAGATATAATGTTAAGGATGCAGGCCAAGTAAAGGAAACTCAAAGCGACATAAATAACTTTATCAAAAAGTTTTTGAATGAAGATAACACTATGTCAGATGCTAAAGGTTACCACAAGAGCTTGTACACAGCTATGAATGCAGACGCAGTTGCTAATCACTTTTACGAACAAGGCAAAGCAGACGCACTGAAAGACAGTGTAGCTAAAGCTAAGAACATCAACACGACGGCTAGATCCTCTCACGGAGAAGCTCAGACTGGTGGTCCTAAGTTTAAAGTGTTAGGTGATGATACTGCCTCTTTTAAGTTCAAAATTAAAAACAAAAAATAACAATTAAAATTAAGAAAAAATGGCTATTACTAGCGTAACGTCGGCGAATTTAACACCGTCGGCAAGAAAACAAACGCTCGCATCCGCTTATATTGACTTTGCAGCAGCAGGTTCAAGTGATGGATGGGCGCAACAATACTTACCAGATTTAATGGAGGCTGAAGCCGAAGTGTTTGGTAATAGAACAATCTCAGGTTTCCTAGCTCAAGTAGGTGCTGAAGAGGGTATGACATCTGACCAAGTTGTTTGGTCTGAGCAAGGTCGTTTACACCTATCATACACTAACTGTACTGTATCAACTAACACTATTACAATGGTGAACGAAGTTGGTGGCCACTCATCTGTTAGTACTCACGGTATTCGCCCAGGCGATATGGTGTTAATTTCAGATGCTAACGCTACAATTCGCGCGTTTGTAAATTCAGTTGGTGCTGATAACATTGTGGTACTACCTTATGCTCATGCAAATATTGCGGGTGCTGGTGTTGCAAGTACGACTAATGTAAGTGTGGTAGTATACGGTTCTGAGTATGCTAAAGGCGCTGTAGGACGTGATGGAGCTAATACTCCAACTTTCAAGTCTTTCACTAACAAGCCAATCATCCTTAAAGATAAGTACGAGATCTCTGGATCTGATTCTTCTCAAATTGGTTGGGTTGAAGTTGCTGGTGAAGATGGACAAAGTGGTTACCTATGGTATCTTAAGGCTGCTGGTGATACTAAGCAGCGTTTTGCTGATTACTTAGAGATGGCGATGATTGAGTCTGAAAAAGCGGCTGTAACAGTTACATCTACTATTACTAATGCTACTGGTACAATTGCTGGTACTGAAGGTTTATTCTCAGCTATTACAGGTAGAGGTAACCAATCTTCAGGTGTTACTGGTGTTAACGCTGCTACTGACCTAGCTGAATTTGACGCTATTCTAGCAGAGTTTGATAAGAATGGTGCTATTGAAGAAAACATGTTATTCTGCAACCGCTCAACAGCTCTTGCTATTGATGACATGCTAGCTTCTATGAATTCTTACGGTGCTGGTGGTACTTCTTACGGAGTATTTAACAATGAAGAAGATATGGCTCTTAACTTAGGATTCTCAGGATTCCGTCGTGGATCTTACGATTTCTATAAGTCAGATTGGAAGTACTTGAACGATATGTCTACAAGAGGTAACGTGATTGACACTGTAACTAATGTTCGTGGAGTATTTATTCCAGCAGGTGTATCATCTGTATATGATCAGAACTTAGGCAAGAACCTTAAGCGTCCTTTCCTACATGTTCGTTACAGAGCGTCTAACACTGACAATCGCAAGCTAAAGACTTGGACTACTGGTTCTGTTGGAGCAGTAACTTCAGATCTTGATGCTATGGAGATGCACATGTTATCTGAGCGTTGCTTAGTTGTACAAGGTGCTAACAACTTCATGATGTTAAACTAAGACGATTATATTTAGTGAAACTACCTCTCCTTCGGGAGGGGTAGTTTTATATTAATTTTTTATTATATTATATTATGGCTAAAAAGCAAACAAAAAAAGTAGAGGTCGAAGAACCCTACGTAGAAGAAACGGTTGTACTAGAAGCTCCAGAACCGGAGCCAAAACCTCAACCTGTTGTAAAAAAAGAATTACCTCAAGAAAGCGCTTGGGAAATTAAAGATAGAGTCTACATACTTAAGCATGATAAAAGACCGCTTAGCTGGTCCATAAAGTCAGCTAACGTATACTATTTCGATAAAGAAAAAGGTTACGAAAGAGAGTTAAAGTATTGCGAAAACCAAAGAACACCATTTGTAGATGAAATGCAAGGTGAGCAAAGGTTAGCTCATATCATATTTAGAAACGGAAATCTTTACGTTCCAAAAGAAAAAACGGTTTTACAAAAGCTTTTATCTTTATACCACCCGATGAGAGATAGGTTGTTTGAGGAAGTGAACGAAGTGGTAAAAGCTGTTGATGAGATAAGTGTTTTAGAGACAGAGATAAACGCTTTAAATGCGGCTCAATCTTTAGATATCGATATGGCTGAAGCAGTTATGAGAGTAGAGATTGGTTCTAAGGTATCAGAGATGAGTTCTAAGGAGCTTAAACGTGATTTATTACTGTATGCTAAGAGAAACCCTAGGTTGTTCTTAGAATTAGTTAATGATGATAACGTGATGCTTAGAAACTTTGGTATCAAAGCTACAGAGATGGGGATTATCAAATTATCTTCTGATCAAAGAACGTTCTCATGGGGAAGTAATGACAGAAAGTTAATGACTGTCCCTTTTGATGAGCACCCATATTCAGCTTTGGCCGCTTGGTTTAAGACTGATGAAGGAATGGAGATATACTCCAATATAGAAAAACGATTAAATTAATAATCAATGGTGATGCAACTGCCCTTCGGGGTGGTTGCAAAACTACAAAAAAAGAATTATGGCAAGTACAGTAACTGCATCAACATTAACCGTATCACTCACAGAGTCTATTAATCTTAATGGACAAGAGATGGGTGCTACAAATACATTCACGGTAGCTAGCGTAAACGAAGTGTATAAACGAATATTAAGTTGTACCGCGAACTCAGAGACAAGAATAGTTGATTTTCACAGTTCTGTATCTGACGCTGCGGTTACACCCGTTGATGTTCAAGACGCTAAATATATTAGGGTAACAAATCTAGATGACACTACTTCTATAACCCTTAGTTTACAAATAGATGTTGGAGAGGATGACACTACAGCGGATGAATCAGCTAGCGTACTACTAGAAGCTGGCCAAAGTTTTGTCATGGGTACACCTCACGATTCCTTAGGAGTTAGCGACGCAAACGCGAATCTAGTCACAGATTTAGTTGATTTAGAGAGTATTATAGTATTTACTGGAAGTACTGCTATAGATGTTGAAGTATTTGTAGCAAGCGTATAAAATAAATAACTATGGCGATAAGTGTAGATACAGTATATCAAAGAGTATTAGCTTTAGCTAATAAAGAGCAGAGAGGTTATATTACTCCGCAGGAATACAACCTATTAGCTAACCAAGCTCAAATGTCTATATTTGAGTCTTATTTCTATGCGAAAAACCAGAGAGATAGAGCTGAACCTAGTAGAACTAATGAGGTTGATGAGTCCGATATAGGTGAGTTATTAGACGCTAAGTTAGCCCCTTTTCAATCTAACGAATTTGTCGCTGGTGGTCATACGTTTCCATCTACAGTTGATGTTAACGGTGTTGCGCTCGATGTGTTCCACACAGGTTTAGTTTACTTAGGTGATGAGGTGTGTCAGAAAGTTGAACCAGCTGAAGCACAGAGATTTAAAGGTTCCATACGGCATATGGCAACAACAGCTAATCAAAGCCCTATATACGCAAATAACAGGATCACAGGTAGAGATATATCTGTATACGCGGGAAGTACAACCCCCGCAAGTGCGCCAGTAACAGTTGAGTGTTTTAGAGTTCCTAAGACAGTTGAATGGACGTATGTAGTTGTTAACAGTAAAGCTTTATACAACGCCTCTATAGCAACCGACTTTGAGTTGCATAGATCTGAAGAAGACACTTTAGTATATAACATACTAGCTTTAGCTGGTATAGTAATGAATAAAACAGGGCTAGCTCAAACAGCCACTCAAATGAGTGTCGCTGAATCACAAGTTCAAAACACGTAAATAAATGGGTATATTAAGATCATCTCCAGCTAGCGAGTATTACGATTCAGAAGGATTAAATAATGGTTACAAATACGGTCACTACAAATATATACCTTTAAATGAGATTATAGATTCGTTTGCAGCTACGTATGTGGGGAAAGGGAAATTATGTGAAAACGTAGTTCTAAACGATATAAACTTCCATGCTATTAGAGCTCTACAAGAGTTAAGCTACGACACTCTCAAATCCGTTAAGTCTTGGGAGGTAACTATACCTTCCACCTTAGTTCACGTGATGCCTATAGATTATGTGAACTACGTTAAATTATCTTGGAGTGATAGTAACGGTATTGAAAGAATTATATACCCGACAAGTAAGACCTCTAATCCTAAGAGAGCGGACACGGCAACTCATTTGCATGGTGGTTATAATGGGGTTATTCTTTCAGGAGATGATATTATAGAGACAACGGTTGATAGTGATGCGAATATGTTTTCCGCTACACGTGATAAGTACGCTAGCAACTCAGCTTCTGATATAGGTTCTGTAGACGCGGATAATATGGATGATGAATACGGCGATTTAGTTGGAGCTAGATATGGTATTGACCCTCAACACGCTCAAGCTAACGGATCGTTTTACATTGATGAGGATAAGGGTAAACTGCATTTTAGCTCAAATATAAGCGGTAAGACTGTCATTATAAAATACTTGAGTGACGGGATTGCCAATACGGATAGCAACGCTGGGATTGATCTCGCTAATAGTATGGTACCTAAACTTGCTGAAGAAGCTATATACAAGCATATACTCTACGGAGTATTACTAGCTCGTAAAGACTCTCCAGCAGGGTTACTAGCTCAGATTAAGAAAGAGAGATTTGCAGAGACTAGAAAAGCTAAGCTTAGACTTTCAAATATTAAGCTAGAAGAATTAACTCAAGTACTTAGAGGAGGCTCTAAAATAATCAAACACTAAGACATGGCAGAGTTGAAACACAACTTTTCTAAAGCTATTATGAACAAGGACATGGACGAGCGTGTCGTTCCTAATGGTCAATATAGAGACGCGTTAAACATAGAGATAGCAACATCCGAGGGTGCTAATGTAGGTGCTGCTCAAACTCTGCTTGGTAATACTAAGCAGGATACTATGTTGAATACAACAGGTAATGCCTATTATGGTATACCAGATACAGCGACTGTCGTAGCGTCAATAGCCTCACCTGAAAGAGATAAAATATACTACTTTGTTTCAGGTGGAGATAGCAATATCTCTTCAAGTGCTTTAGCTGTAAGGAAAGATTATATACTAGAGTACGATGTTACTAGGCAGACGTCTAGATATGTGTTTGTGGACATCTATAGTGTTTCTGTGACAAATAACACTTATAACGCTATGGACACCAGCGTAATGCCTGATAACTTTGCTGGAACCAATTTATACATTGATCAACCAGTAGGCACAGTAAGCTCAACAACTCTGAACACAACTGGTGTTAGAACGGGTATGAGGGTGACTTTTGATGACGGTACCTACTCACAAGATCTTGATAGCAACGTTTACGTTAATCAGATAACTAGCGTTCACTCTACTCTCTCTGCGGGTGAACCTCTTGGTTGGGCTATTAAGTTAAATAAAAGCATTACTATAAACCCTAGCACAAACGTAACGTTCCATGGTAATAGAGTTTTAAACTTTAATAAAAACACCCTTATAACAGGAATAAATATACTCGACGACTTTATTTTTTGGACAGACAACAACTCTGAGCCAAAGAAAATCAATATACCACGTTCTATAGCCGGTACCGGGGGAACTGAGTTTTTGTCAGGAGCTGGAATCACCTCTTACTCATCTATTGATACTTCAAACGTTCACGACATATTTAAAGGTGATACGGATTACTTTCACACTAGGTTAGTAAAGGAGATCCCAACCCTTGTTTCAGGTGTATCAAACTATGAGATAGTTACTTTTCCAGATAACAAAAGAGCTGTCTGGGTAGACGAGTCTCATGTTACAGTTATAAGAAAAGCACCTACTCAACCCCTTGAGCTTAAGATGTCTCGATCTGCTGAAAGTAGACAATCATGGAGCGGGGAATTCAATAACATCCCGACAAACACTTTAACACATTCCTCTACAACCCTGAATCTTGGACCTAATAGTGTTGAAGTTGGAGACTCTGTAGACGCAACGTTTTTCCAGCAGGTTGACTTTAGATTAGGTGACATACTAGTTTTAGTAGAGAGTGCTTCTGGTTTACCTGAATCCTCTTTCGTGGAATATACTGTTAGAGCTGAAGTAACCGCTTCAAACGTAGACAACTCTAGCAACCTAGCAACCACTGGTTTCACTCTTAAAATACTATCCTTAGGTCAAGGTATAGACAACACCTCGCAGAAGTGGTTATGTCGGTTGTTTGACAAAGAACCGCTATTTGAATTTAAGTTCCCTAGATTTTCTTATCGGTACAAGTACATTGACGGTGAGTACTCCCCGTTTGCCCCGTTTTCTCAAGTAGCGTTTCTACCTAGTGAGTACGAGTACCATCCTAAGAAAGGTTATAACCTTGGTATGGTCAACTCTCTTAGAAGTTTGTCATTGACGTACTACCACTACGACGAATTCTCTATGCCAGACGATGTAGTCGAAATTGATCTGCTGTATAAAGAGTCTAATAATCCCACGGTGTATACTGTAAAAACCATAAAAGAGGCTGACGAAGACCCTCTTTGGCCTTTAGCGGTTACAGGAGAAGGTTACAGACGTGGTGAATTTAAGGTCACCACGGATATGATACATGCCGTTGTTCCTTCTAATCAACTTCTTCGCCCATATGATAACGTACCTAAGAAAGCTCTATCTCAAGAGATAAGTGCAAATAGACTTATATACGGTAATTACGTTCAAAACTTAACTGTACTTAAAGATCCCGTAATACTAGTTAGCCTAGATAAGGAGTACGGCAAAGATTTTGGATTTGGTTTACCGTCTGTTAAAACGCAAAGAACATACCAGATTGGTGTGGTGTATAGTGATGAATATGGAAGAGAGACACCTGTTCTAACGAGTAAGAACGCAACTATAACAGTACCTAAAGATGCCGTCACGAGTAGAAATAGATTAAGTGTTAAGCTAGGGAAGCAAACAGAGGTACCTTCTTGGGCTAAATATTATTCTTTTTACGTTAAAGAAACGTCGATAGAATATCACACTATGGCAATGGATAGGTGGTATGACGCTGCTGATGGTAACATATGGATATCTTTTCCTTCTTCAGATAGAAACAAAATTGATGAAGAGACTTTTCTAGAATTAAAGAAAGCGCACGCTAGTGATACTATTATAACCGAACCAGCGAGATATAAAGTACTGGCTATTGAGAATGAGGTTCCTGAATCAGTTAAAGTGGTTAGAACTGACTTAGGTCAATTATTCGATACAGGTGCAAGTGTAGTTGGTAACAGCGTTAATGGATACCCTCTTCAGGATACAACGTTCATAACTATACAGCAATCTGCGTTTGAAAATACATACGGAGATCTCGCTACATCCACTCCTGACTCACTGTTCTTAAAGTTATACAGCCCATGGACTGAATCTTTTGAGTATAAAGTCACTAGGATCAGCGTGTCAGGCACCGCTTATAAACTTAAAATAGAGGGTAAGTTTGGACCAGATGCAGCTTTTGTTTCAGCGAATGATACTTATGCTGGTAGAATAGCCGGTTTGAGTTTAAGATTATTCTCTGCACAACCGGAACCTAAGCCAGAATTCGAGGGTCGATTCTTTGTAAAAATATTTAGGGATGAGCTACTTGTAAATAGCTTATCACAACCTGGAGAAGTGGAACTTATAGTAGACGCTACATTTGGTTTAAGGTATATAAATAACAATGGATACCTAAATGGCAGCTATGGAAGCGAGGTACCAACAGGGGCTATAATGCGTCCTTATGGTAGTAGCGCAGCTGAAGTGAACGCTGACACTACTAATAACGCTAATGATGGCAGCGTCTTAGGTATACACCCTACTGAGTATAACTATGAATACTGGGAAGACCTAGCTGGTGACGAATACGTTTTCCCTAATGAAGATCAGTACTTATGGGGTGGGTCAAGCGGAGAGTCGTTTGGCTTGTCTAAGGATGACTTAAGAAAGCCTTCAAAAGCGCTGGGTGACACAGCTAGCGCGAGAGGATTTTGGGAGGCTATAAACAATAATACTGATGATTTTTTTATAGACGCTGCTACAGCTTTCTCTCTTACGGGTAAAAACGATGATAGACCAGGTAACTACTTCAATCACATATACGAGACTCCACATAACGGTCGTTATTACTCAGGGCAAAACACCTCAACGGGGGAGATAAATCCAGGTGGAACCAGTTCTGGAGGTATGGGTGGAAACGAAGCGTTTGCCCATCAAGATCCCTTATCGCCACCAGCTCCAGATGGATCATATCCACACGAGCCGGGTTCAATGCAGAATGACAAGGGTATGCCTAGTAGAGGTATTTGGGGTAGCGGAGAATTCATGGATATCGCTTGGAGTGGTTTTTCACCAGCTTACACAGGAGGGGGTGTTGGCAGAACCAGTTTTCCAAACCAATTGAAAAACTGTGAAGGCGAGGTAAGACAAACAGCTGCTAATTTCATAAGACGGTTAGTCACGCCGGGTACTAAGTTTAGATTCCAACGTGACCCAGATAGCACTTTATATACCGTTAAAGATTTCGCAAACTACGAATACGGCTACAATAATACTAATTATTGGATGCCGTACGCAGATAAGTTTACGGGCGCTTATGGCATTAGAAATACCAACTATGGGGACGACGCAGATCAATACCGAGGTTACCAACTTCGCCAAAGATGGACAATAGCTGTTGAACCACCTATAGGTAGTGGAGACAGCGGTTACAGTCCGACTAAAGGTACAGACCCACAGGTTATAAAAACAGAGACAGACCCAGACTTTAGAAGAGCAGTAAAGCACGACGCGAGTGATAAAGATGTTATAGAGATAATGGTTGACTTTATCTCCTCAACACCGGGTAAAAGCCAGTTCACTGAAAACCCAGGTATATGGGAGACTGTGCCCAAAGAGAGTGTTGACATAGATATATACTACCAAGCAAGCGGTCTTATACCACTACTACTCACAGAGGAGACTATAGAGGAGTATGTCCCTGTGGGATCAACTTTTGATATAGCAAATTCAAGCGGTGAGACATCCTCTCATACGGTAACCGGTATTTTAGAGAACACATATGGAATGGGTGAGCTCGACGAGCCTGCGCATATAACTTTTTCTCCAGGAGGAGCTATTGGGTATGACTTAGGTATAGGTGACGAGATCAAGTTTACTAAACGCAAAAACTATTCTTTCACAGCTAGAGTAGAACAAGCACTTTCGGGGACGGGGGCAAGTGGAGGACAACTTAGAATACGTGGCGGGAAAACCACTTTTGACGATGAGAACGGTAGAATGCAAAACCAAACGCACATTCTTTCATGGAATAATTGCTACACGTTTTTCAATGGTGTAGAGTCAGACAGAATGAGAGATGATTTTAACGCTCCACAGTTAGACAACGGTGTAAAAGCATCGAGTGTTATAGCTGAGCAATCACTAGAGGAGCGCAGGGAACATGGTTTAATATGGTCTGGTATATATAATTCTAGTTCAGGGATTAATGACACAAACCAGTTTATAGCGGCTGAAAAGATAACAAAGGATCTTAACCCTGTATACGGGAGCATACAAAAGCTACTTAATAGAAACACTAGGTTAATCATGTTCTGCGAAGACAATGTATTGAGAGCGGTAACAAATAGAGACGCTTTGTACAACGCCGATGGAAATCCTCAGCTTGTTGCTAGTAACGCTGTTGTTGGAGACACGCAGCCTTACGAAGGAAACTATGGGGTGGCTAAAAATCCGGAGTCTGTTGCGTCAACGCCAAAACATGTATATTTTTCAGACGTAGCAAGAGGCGCCGTGTGCGCCTTGTCAGGAGAAGGCATTACAGCTATATCAAGTAATGGCATGAGTGATTATTTCGCTGACACGCTTGACTCAGCTGTATACAAAGCTCTTGGAACGTATGACATTCGTAAGGACGAGTACAACTTATCTATATATAAAAAGCAAGATCCTTTCTTTCAAATCAAAGATGACGAAAGCGTTACGGTTTCTTATTCTGGGCTTTCTCGAGGATGGTCAAGCTTTAAGTCTTTTTTACCTGAACACGGAGTTGGAATAAACAATAACTACTACACGTTCAAAAGTGGGCATCTATGGAAGCATAACACAAATGAAGTTAGAAATAATTTTTACAACGAGGATTTCAACTCAAGCATAACGCTGTTATTTAATGACAGCCCTACAGCTGTCAAAAGCTTCGGTGCTATAAATTATGAAGGTTCTCAAGCTAGAATAAGTAACTTTGATACCGAGTTGGTCAGCGCGTTTAACAACGACTACTCTAGCAACGCAGGATTAGCTGATGTAGAAAGTTTTACCGATGGAGAATATTTTAACTTAGGTGGAGTTGGTACGGATTCTACCATGGTAAATGGTTGGTATGTAGAAAGTATAACAACAAACTTACAGTCATGCGGGTCCATTGAGTTTAAAGATAAAGAGGGTAAGTACTTTGGTCAAATATCTGGTCAAGACACATCGCTATCTAATCTAGATGAAAAAGAGTTTTCCGTACAAGGGTTAGGCATGGCCTCGATGACTCATAGCGGTAGCGCTGAAACTCACCCAGAAGATGTGACTATAATAGTGAACAATAATACTGACATTACGTATACAGGTAACAATTCCGGTTTAACTGTAGCATGGGATTCAGTAGCAGATTAAATAAAGCAACATGGCAAATTGGTCCGTAACACAGGGGGTACATACATCTAGCGATATAACAAGTCTAGAAGCTGGTGAGGCAGTTATCAATATGACTATATCTACCGTTGTTGATGGCGTGGAAACTTACTACAATATATCCGCTGATAACTTCATTATCGGTGGCGCTATAGAAACAGCTGACACGGTCAATAGCACATACACATTTACAGGTGGTAACGTAGATATAGGTGTGGAAAAGGTCGTGTTTACTAACAACGGGGTTGCTGGTCAGCCTGATAACACGGTTAACGCAGCCGTGCACCTGCATTCTGATATAACTGAGTTGAGCGGGTGGCCTTCCAATCAAAGTTTATTTGTAGACATAGATGATCGACCTGGTAAAAAAGCAGAGCAAAATCGATCCAGACTCATGTGTATAAAAAGCATATGGGAGTACGATGCTAACAGCACTGTTACGGTTACAGATCTAAACGCGGAAAATGAGCAGCACCCTATAACTGAAACCCAGTTAACTACCTCTTCTTACCAGCACTACGGATCTGTACCACAAAATATAACCAGTGAAGTTATTAGACTTACGTTTACAGCTGAGTCCGGTTACTATTACGCTTCATCACCAAGCTTAGTTTTAGGGATGTCAAAGGAGTACAGCCAGTACTATTCTCATTCATACACTCCTGTGATTAGCGATGGTGTTATAACGAGTTTTGTTATGTCGGTCTTCTACTCACCTCCAAACGAAGCTGGGCTTAATCCGGATCCTTTCGATACAGCGGTGAAATTTTGCTCTCTAAGCCACACCGCAAGAGTTATATACAAACTCAATCAAATTGAAGTGGCACCAGAAAACGAAATAACCACGGTTATGTTTTCGGAAGAAGTACCACCTAATGGAGGTGGTCACGATATTATTGTTAGCGGAGTGCCCGGCACGAAGTACTTTATAACGTTGCAGAAAAAAGAAAGTGTTGACTCCGCGAATCCAGCGGCAAAAGATGCTAATTATAATTTTACAGACAACCAATGGGCGGATGAGCTAGTTCTATATCAAAACTCTATAAGTGAAAACGGTAGTAACACTTACTCCGTAAACTTCCCACCAACAACTGTTCAAGTTGACACTAGGTTTGATTTGATTATTGCCGCGGTAGATGGAGCTACTTTAGCTGAAGGGGTTCCCCAAGTTGCCGGAGATGCTATTATTACTCAACTCGGTTACGACGTCGGGACAGTTACGCCTCAATCATCAAATCACACTCAGTACGCTAGTTTCCCCACTCTTGCTATATCTCGCAGAAAATCAGGTGAAGGTAAACAACCTAACTCTACTAGTACTTCTATTCTCGCTATAGGTGGTAACGGTGGGTCGTCTAGTACAGAGGTTATTCTTAATACACCTGTCCCAAGTGGTATCGCAGATGGTCAGATTGTTACAGTGCGTAACACTACCGGAGCGTCAATCGTTGCGCATGGAACGACGGTTGCTAGTATACGGGGCACTATCCTAACCTTAAGCGCGGCTGCTGCTATACCTAATAACACGCAATTAAGGTTTGACAATAACGACCGAAAACTTGAGGCGTTTGATTTTACTATCACAGCTGATACAGGTAGAAACATAGCCCCAATAGCTGATAGAGATATTAGGGTTATTGTATCGGGAGTAGATGATAATGTTGGTAAGATAGGAGGTGGTGGAAGCGGTACTACAGTGGGCTTCACGGGTGGCACGGGAGAGACAGCTACAGCCAACGGCATAGCTATAGGCTCTAAAATGACAGGTGAAGGTGTTGTTGGAGAGACGGATTCATCTGGTGTTATCTCTACTAAAGTAACAGCGGTAGACACTCTCAACAATACTATAACAGTGTCTCACGCTCAATTAACAGCTTTAACTGGCGTTAGTTTAACGTTCTCTAATTCAGATACATTTACCGCTAACAGTGATGTTTATCTCATAGACGCTCAGGTATCCGCTGTTGATGTCAACAATGTTAAACTACAAGGTTACTTTAAGGTTAATCGCTTAGTTGCCACAAGTGACATATCTTTAAACATAGATAATATAATAACTAACACAGCAGAATAATGGCATCAGTCACATTAAATTTCTCAGCACCGCTAAACATCTCCTGTCAAGTTGGTGATACAGCTTACTACGTGGGTACGTCTTCAGATGGTGGGTTTTCAACTAACGGGGCTAATGATGTGGTTGAGATAGGCCAGATACGACAAATATCAAACGCCACCACTAATAACCCGACTATTATATGCAGTAGCGACATAGCTTTTAATCTTGTTAACAATCTAAGCAAGTTTATACTGTTTAGTAAAAACAATAAGGTAAACCTTAGCTCTGTGCTAGGGTATTATGCGGAGACTAAATTTGTTAACAACTCTACGACTGAATCAGAGATATTCGCTGTAGGTATGGACATGTTCGAGAGTAGTAAATAAACGCTATAAAGTGTAACTATATTAGTATATTTGAATTAAATTAAATGGCTAATAATACGTTACAGGAAAAACATAAAGCTGAGATAGCTAGGGATTTCAAATCCGCGGTAACAGTTTTAGAGCAGAATCTAAAAACTATAGCTAATGGAGATACTATAGTGGCTGGTACAGATGACAAACCCATCGTAACGGATAGTAAGTTAATACCTATTAAGCATTTCTTTATGGATGGGGTTTATGTGAGGGAGATGACTATGCATAAAGATACCATTGTGGTTGGAGCTATACATAAACACTTACATATGTGTTTCTTACTTACGGGTAAGATCACGGTTGTAAATGAAGAGGAGACAGTAGATCATATCGCACCTTGCTTTGTCGTTTCTACACCTGGAATTAAAAGAGTATTATATGCACACGAGGATTCTATATGGTATAACACCCATAAAAACCCTAGCAACACAGAGGATGTCGAAGAGCTAGAGAGAGATATCGTAGCAATAAGTTATAAAGAGTATGAAGAATACATTAAAAATAAATAGATCATGGCGTTTGTAATAGCAGCCACAGCTGTTCAAGTTGGCGCAGGTGTGTATAAAGCAGTACAAGGTAAAAAAGCTGCTGACGCCGCTGCTGAAGAGGCTAAACTTGCTCGTGAGGAAATGAATAGGCATAAGAAAGCTTTTGAAGCTTTAGATACTAGTAACCCATACCTCAATATGGAAAATACTATGGAGGACCTAACTATCAACCAGCAAGAAGCTGAGTTCCAGAAACAACAGGCTATGCAGAGTCAAGCGAATATCATGGGTCAGATGCGTGGCGCAGCTGGTTCATCTGGTATAGCGGCTTTAGCGCAGAGTTTAGCTAACGAAGGTTCTCTACAAGCTCAAAAAGCTTCAGCATCTATTGGAGCTCAAGAAGCTGCTAATCAGAAGTTAGAACGAGGGGAAGCTAGTAGAATACAAGGTTTAGAAAGAGAGGGTGATCTCATGAGTAGAAACATGCAGTTTGGTAAAACCGAAACTCTGATGGGTATGTCTGCGGATCAAGTGTCCAACGCTCAAGCAATGGAAGCCGCTGGTAGACAACAGATGATGGCTGGTATAGGTGATGTGGCTAGTGGGTTGACTAGTTTCGCTGAAGATTATGATGGAAATTGGGGTGGTAATAAAACAACAGGCCCTGACGCTAACGGTCAGTTTGCGGATTTTGCTTCTTATAATGAAAGCATGGGAGGTAACATGACTCAACAAGACTGGGTTAATGAGCAGCAGAATTACATTAATCTCCAGAACACCCCAAAATCTATATACGGTTAATCATGGCAGAAAAAGGAACATCGGCACCTAGCTATAGGTTGTCACAAGGAACACAATCAAGAGTAGCAAGAGCTGGACTTGGCGGGGATGCTAGAAAGCATCTTCAAAAAGCCACTATGGCGGACGAGGTAGGTAAGATAGCTACAGGTATAAAAGATCAGATTGTAAAAAAGCAAGAGGATAGAGCCGCGAGCTTAGCGGAGTGGGATGCGGCTTTTGATGAGATGAGTGAGACAGGTGCTTGGGCGAATGAAAACTTATTCGGAAAGTTTGAGGAAATGGAGAAAAGCCAAAGAGAACTATATGTAGAAGCTGTTAGAAAAGGTGATAAAAATGAGATGGCTAAGCTTATGAAAGGTCAGGCTAGTAGATCAAGTTCCCTTCAGCAATGGAAAGGTACTCTTGAAGCAGCTCAGAAGATTCACAACGGGGTTGGTTGGAGCGAAGGTTTCATGGATGACAGTGAAGAATCCGTTGCAAATCGAAAACTTCTAACAGCTCTTGCCAAGATGGATGGAGATATGGCTAGTAACATGGAGTTTGAAGATGGGCGAATGGTTTTTAATGTTGATGGTAAGAAGTATACTAGAAGAGAGATTGACGAGTTGGTTGCCGAGGGTGCTAAACCAATAGCGTTAGAGCTAAACTACTTGAACGATCTTAAAGCTGCTGGAATAGCTGGCGCGGAAGGTAAACCGTTTAACGAAGATAGAGAGCTTAAAATAGCTAGAATGAGCATTAAAAACGAAGATATAAAACACTTGATGAAACAGGATATGGGTGGTGGTGGAAGCTTTTCAGAGCATATTAAAAGCCACACTGATTTTATTGACGTGTTTAAGACGATGGATCTCACGTATACGTCAACTGTTAAGGTAGGTGATAAGCAGGTTTCGGTTACAGATGAAAGTTCTCCTGGTGGGGAGGAAATCACCGAAGAGGAACTTAAGAACTTCAACGACGATGACTTGAATACTATAATAGCGGAGATGCAAAAAACTCCAGATACTGCTAGAGAATACCTTGCTGAATACAAAATGCTTCAAATGCAGACCGCTCATGATTTAGGTAGTGGAAAGGTGGAGTCTCAGTTTAAAGCTCGTAGATCAACGTGGAATAACCTTACCGAATCGGAGAGAGAGCAGATGAGGACTAATCCTCCTCCAGAGTTTAAGGCTGATGATGGTACTTTTGACACGTTTAAATTCTTAGGATATACTTCATAATGAATCCAGAGTTAAAGAAAAAACTAGATGATATCATCTTCAAGATGATCGAACTTGAGAAATCTGATAGTGATATAGCTGAAGCTGTGCAACTGTTTTATAAAATAAACGGATTGGAGTTACCCGCTGAGTTAAGCAGCGCTACACAGCAACCTGGAACTGACTCTACTTCTGAAGCTACGGCTATGGGTGACACGCTTACTGGAGACGTTGAGGCAGATGTGATATCTTCAGGCGCTAATATAGCTCATCCAGATTTTTGGGAAGCTCAGGAAACAAACCCTAATGATTGGGTTAAAACGGCTAGCGGTGGTTACCGTAACGAAGTTACTGGAGATATTATGGAGCAGGGAAGTTGGCTTTTAGGAGGTGAAAAACAAAGATTATTGTGGGATGAACTTCAACTCAATGAAAGACTAAAAGAAAATATAGTGTCTAACGCTGAGATAAATAAGGAGCAAGACGTTATAAATGAATATTGGAACCAGCACTCAAGTAAAAACCCTGACGTTAAAGCGAAAGATGCTGTAAACAGAGATGATTACACTGTTAGAGAAGTCGATGGAGATTTTGAGGTCACTTACAGCGGAGACGTTGTTAAGGAAGACGCTCGTTTTATGGATGAGAGTAAGCGAGAAAAATATTTAAGGGGCCCTGTTGTTAGTGAAGACGACCCTGTTCACGGAGAGACCGTAAAGATCCTTAAGCAAGAAGCTACTTTAAACAAAAACAAAGAAGACAAAAAGAAAAAAGAAGACAGAGAAAAGGCTTTAGAATCTTCACCCACTGTTTCTTCTGCTCTTAAAGAATGGGATAATAAGACAGACGAAGAGAAAGGGGAGTTGCACGCGCAGAGAGATTGGTTTGATAAGTTCAAGGTAAAAGCGTTGGAGTTCGGGTTTAAAATAGAGGGAGAGTATAACCATAACTATCCAACTAAAACATATTTTAAAATAACACACGCGCGAACTAGAGAATCTATAGAGGGAAACTTTTTTCAAGCTCCAAGAGAAGCTGATGCATTCATGCGTAAGTTTGTCGAAGGGAAACAAAGCGTTGTTAGAACGTTGATGGATTCAGCCGAAGCAGAGCTAGAGGGTACCGCGAATGAGCGCGCTGCTAACGCGGAAAAGGAAGTAAAGTATTACACCGATCAAGTTAAAGCAGTTGAGGAACAACTAGCGGGTATAGAGAATATCAGTGACGAGGAGGTGAACGCGGATATTGCAAAACAAAAAAGCGTTCATAGGCGAGCTATTGAGAGTTACACCACCTATTTAAAAAATAACGATTCTACTAAACACAACGAATTCATAAGGAATGGAAGTAGAATACAAGATGTACCTACTAAGTTTATAAGTGATCTCGGGCAAAGTGTGGAGGAACGTCTAGCGTTAACGGTTCCTTTCGATAGGGAGAATGTGCTCAAGGATTTTCAAGATTTAAGTGAACATGGATATCTCGCTAAAAATAAACCTACACTTTGGCGTAAGGTCTTGTTGATGACAGAATCTGAACGAAGGAAGTTTCTACTCGAAGATTACCAAAATAATTTTTTAAAAGCGTTTGAGGAAGAACCAGGTGATGGGATACTCGAAGGAGTTAAGAAAGCCCATTTAGGGGCTTCTGAAAAGGCGACACAACGCACATTTAGGCACATTAAAAACGCTAAACTAAACGTTGCGGTTGAGAGATATATCCAACAGGCAGGTATTACAGATAAGGAAGAAATAGATGCAATATATTATACTGTTTTTGCTGATCATTTTAAACTAGAGAATCTAGATCAATTCAGTAAAAACGTTGATACCGAGGATGGATTTACTACTGTGTCTCTCGACACAATTTACAGTGACGTAGACTCAGGAAGCGCTGACGTATTAAACAGAGCTACAAATTCCTTGCATTCAGCAAAGGATAGGGAGGCTCTTGTCAAGAATGTCGAAGCTCAGGTTAGGAAGATGGATTTCTCAACGTGGACGAAAGGGTCAGTTCAAGAGGTTATAGGAGAGGAGATTGATATTGATCTAGCGAAATTCACGGAAAAAGAAGCTGAGTTAGTCGAAAAGAATAAGATAGTAAATGATAAGTATGCTGACAATAGAGAGCAACTAGAGGTTAATATCAACGCTAGAGAGGAAGTTGTAGCAAGTTTAAATAAGATAGCTGGTGGTGAATACAAAACCCAAGAGGAGTTGGATAAAGCACAGAAAAAACTAGATGTACTTAAAACCGAATATGACGAACTAACATCGGAAATCCAAAAAGGATTAAACACTAACACATTGCTTTTTAGTGCGGCGAGTAAGATGGATGAGGAATTTAAAGAAGCTGGTTTAGAGTTAGATAATGTTGAGTTGTGGTCAAAGTATATAAACCAAAACTTTGCGCCAGGAACAAGAATGCTTTGGAACGCGGTTTCCGCTACCGCGGATGTGGTTGAGAGCGGGGTGGAGTTTGTGGGTATGGTAGGGGATGCTAACGAAGAGGCTCAATCATGGGTTTTGAAGACTATTGGTGTGGATAACGAGGTGGTTGAGGCTTGGGGCGCTATCAATGATTATCTTCCTGGTTTTTCTATTAATATCCCTAAATCTTCGAGAGATCAGTTCCATAGTTGGGTTGATAATTGGCAAGAAGGTGTAGAAAGTGGATTAGGTAGGAGCGTGGCTTTTGATGATATAAACGGTATAGGTGATTTTGGAAACTGGTTTGGAGCTATGTTTGCTAGTCAAATCCCAAACTTGGCGCTAATGGCTTCCACTGGTGGCGCATCGCTGTATATCATGGGGGCTACAGCTGCGGGAGGGAAATACAAGGATCTTAGAGAACAAGACGA
>Ga0208669_1000348_pt1 | contig 18814 bp, 30 predicted proteins | sample 21_taG_FD_184095 | JGI IMG/M metagenome (GOLD analysis project Ga0208669, IMG submission 184095) | Marine viral communities from the Subarctic Pacific Ocean - 21_ETSP_OMZ_AT15319 metaG (SPAdes) (version 2) | ecosystem: Environmental > Aquatic > Marine > Oceanic | place: Pacific Ocean | collected...
CACCAAAATCTGATGCATTACCTGTTGTTGCAATTGTTATGAATTCTATAACATTCAATGATCCTGTAGGAGAAGTATATCCACCAGCAAAAATACCTCTTGTTGCTGAAGAACTTCCACCATTCAATCTTCTTACTCCAGACAGATCTCCAAAATCAATTGCATTACCTGCCGATTGAGTAGTGATATATTGCATTACATTAGTACCTGCACCTGAGCCAGGATTACCTCCTGCCATTACACCTCTTGTTGGTGAACAAGCTGCATTGGCACCTGTATTAGCAGCAAGTAAATCTCCAAAATCTGTAGAGTTTCCTGTAGAAGCTATTGTAATAAATTGAATAGTATTAACATTACTTGGTGTATAACCTCCTCCCCATATTCCTCTAGTGTTATCATTTACACCTGTTCCACATCCAAATCCTTCATAATTTTCTAACATATCTCCAAAGTCTACTGCATTACCTGCTGATGCAAAAGTTATATAATCCATTGTATTATTATTAGCTGGATTAAAACCTGCTGAAAAAACAGCTCTAGTTCTTGAACCAACTCCCTGTATTGAAGATCTTGAAGAAGTTAAATTTCCAAAGTCTGTTGCATTACCTGTTGTAGAAACAGTTATTATATCTATCGTATCGTGTAAACTTGGATTATTACCACCAGCATACACACCTCTATCTCCTGCTAAAGTTTCTGGCCAGTTATCTCCCTGTCTTGCATTGTATACATCTTTTATTTTCCAGATGTATGAGTTAGGTCCATCTTTACTTGGGAATGCCATTATAAACCTCCATGACTGTTTGACGTAGCACCCAGTCCTCTATTTGCTGCAAGTAAATCACCCCAATCCTGAGCATTACCTGTAGACGCTATTGTTATATAATCCATTACATTTGATAAACTTGGGGCAGCCCCACCTCCAAATACACCATAAGTTTTATTACTAGTAGCAGCTAAATCTCTTCGTCCTACAGTTAGGTCACCAAAGTCTGTTGCATTACCTGTTGAAGCTGTTGTCACATATTCAATAATATTTGCTGTAGAACTACCTCCTCCAAAAACAGACCTTGTTGAACTCGATGTAGCTGCAAAAGATGTTTTTGTAACTGTTAAATCTCCAAAATCAGTAGTGTTTCCTGTTGTAGCCATTTCTACAAAACCAATATCATCTAATACTGCTCCAGGTCCAGGTGCTCTAATACCTCCTGCAATTAAACATCTGGTAGAACTTCCTGTTGAACCAGCATTAGTAACTGCTTGAACAAAATCTCCAAAATCTATAGCATTACCTGTTGAATTAACTGTAACAAAGTCTATTGTATTTTTACTCGAAGTTGCTGGAGTATCATATCCTGTACTAAATAAACATCTTGAAGAGTTTGAGTGAGCTTGAGGATTATCTCTAGCAACAGTAAGATCACCAAAATCCGAACAGTTTCCAGTAGTTTGTAAATTAAGCGCATCAATGGTAGTTGTTGCGCCAAGACCTGTAAAAAGTCCTCTAGTAGAATTACCTGAACCTTTAACACCAGCAGCAGTTGTTAGATCTCCATAATCAGTAGTATTACCAGTAGATGCAAAAGAAAATTGTTGTATTGTATTTATATCACTTCCAGTATTACCACCAGCAAATACACCAAAATCTGAAGCAACACTTAACGTAGCGCCATTTAATCCTCCGTGGCCGTTTGAACTTACACCATTACCAGCCATTGCTACAGTTAAATCACCAAAATCTTGAGCATTACCAGTAGAGGCAATAGTAATAAAATCTATAGTCGTAGTATTAGCAGGCCCTGATTCTCCACCTGCAATAACACCTCTTGTCTTATTTGAAGTTCCTTGCATTAAATATTTTGTTGCAGTTAAATCACCAAAGTCTGTAGCATTACCAGCAGATGCAATAGTAACATAATCCATTACATCTGATTCATTACCTGGACTTGTTCTACCGCCCATAAACACCATTCTTGTTTCAGAAGATGATCCACCGGCTCCTCCTCTTGCAAGTGTTAAATCTCCAAAATCAGTAGCATTACTTGTGGTTGCAAAAGTTATTGCGTCAATTACATTTGTTGAGCTTGGTGTAAAGTTTCCTCCAAATAATCCTTTTGTTGAAGATCCACCACCAGCTGGAGCTCCAGAACCTGATTGTGTTAAATCACCAAAATCTGCTGTATTACCAAGTGAAGATATTTCAATATATTGAATAACATTTGAAGCAGAAGGAGTATTCATACTTGCAAATACACCCCTTGTAGAATTAGAAGCAGATCCACCATATCTAGCTGAAGTCAATAAATTACCAAAATCTGCTGCATTACCTTGTGAAGAAAAATTTACATACTCTATTTTGTTTTGAAGAGAAGGTGTTTGTCCTCCTGCACTTACAAATCTTGTTTCATTTCCTACTGCTCTATTAATATTAGGGGAAATAGTTAAATCACCAAAATCAGTTGCGTTACCTGTTTGAGATATTTTAAATGAATTAATGGTATTAAAACCACCTCCTGCAGCTATAGCTAAATCCCCACCATCTAAAAATGTAGCAGGCCTTGTCCCTTGATACCCGTCTGTTAAACCGCCGTGGGCGTTACTAGTTGCTGCTCCTTGACCTCCTGTACCACCTAGGTCTCCAAAATCAGTTGCATTACCTGTAGTTGAAATAGTTACAAATTGTTTGTTAGTAAGTGGTGTACTACCAGTTACGCCACCTAATGAATATGCTTTTACTGAATTACTTGCTCCACCTCCTGCAAATATTGATGCAGTTAAATCTCCAAAATCTGTTGCGTTTCCAGTAGATGCGATTGTAATAAAGTCTATTACATTACTTGCTGGAGTGCCTCCCATAAATAATCCTCTTGTAGAAGAAGAGGTTCCTTGCATTGATCTTCTAGCAACAGTAAGATCACCAAAGTCTGCTGTGTTTCCAGTAGTAGCTGTTGTTATAAATTGAATTGTGTTGTGAGTTGTTGTGGGACCAAACGTAATAGATCCTCCAAAAACACCTCTTGTTGAACTGGATACCCCTGCCATAGCTTGTCCTGTTTGAGCGGATAAGGTACCAAAACTTACAGCATTACCAAGTGAAGCTGTTGTTACATAATCTATTGTATTTTTTGAAGGTCCGTTACCAGCGTAAACACTTCTTGTAGAACTATTAACTGATCCAATACCATATCTTGCAGCCGTTAAATCTCCAAAATCAGCTAGACTTCCCAATGAAGTAAACGTTGTGTAATCAATTACATTAGAAGATGTTGGTGTGTATCCTCCTGCAAACAATCCTCTTGATAAAGAACTAGTAGAACCTAAATCTCTTCGAGATGCACTTAAATTTCCAAATACAGAAACTTCTCCACCTGAAGCAAGATTAAAAGATTCTGCAATTGATGAATTGGTTCCAGGAAAAACAGTTCCTCCACCAAATATACCTACAGCTCCAAGGTTTGGCCAAGTCCCATTATAAACTTGGTTATAAACATCTTGTATGTTCCAAACGCCTTGTGCGTTATCAAATTTTGGGAACTGAGCCATCTAAAATCCTTATGCGTTTAATGCGTCTAACTTATTCCAAAAATATGTAGCGTGGGCATCTTGATCAAATGCTAATTCATTTTCAATTCCAGGGTTTGCTGGATCAGGTGATTTCCAAGTACTTGTATAAGTATTTAGGTAAGTTACTAAATCTGCTTTTGATGCAATTTCTTCAGCTTGATCAGCTGGAAAAGATGCATTATCATCAGCAATACCGATTAGCCACGAATCTTGTGGACCTGTTTGACCATCTATATAATTTGGCCAATTACCATTAGAACCATTATTTCCTGGGTATAGGAAAGAAGGAATAGTGCCGTCACTATTTAATTTATATTTTACTGCTTTGTATGCCATTAATTTTCTCCTTAAAGTTTATGATTATACTATAATCTAAACTCTGTAAATAGCATAGTTAAGCTGTAATTGCTAGTCTTGTTTCTTCTTATCTTCGTTGACAGTGGCTAAAGACTTCTCATCTAATAACTTAAAACCACGTCTATCTGCAAATTGTTGAGAGTCTTTCTTAAATATTTCAGCACAGTGCTCTAACCACTGCACAGTCATTTCATGACTAGGGTTTTCACCATTAGCCATCATATCATTTTCTCTTTTAAGATACCCGTATATTTCTTTTTGAGCAACCGCCGAGTTTATTCCCATATCAAATAAATATATTAAATTACCTTCATCTATTTGACCTCCTCTAGCTCTTGCTGCATTTAAAGCTTGTTTCATACAGGTCATAATATGATACTTAACTTCTTCTTTTTCATATTCTTCTTCAGTAATATCTTCTTTACCTAATTTTTTTAAAATAGATTGATACTGTGTAGTAAAGAAAGACATTTTACGAACAGCACCTTGGACACTATTCATTATGTTTGCACCATTTACTTTTAATTTTAAAAGTTTATGTTCAATGTGTTCTCTTTCTATTGAATCTAAATCTGGGTTCTCTAATTGTTTTTCTCTTTTTTTAATCATTATATCATTTTCATTCATTTTTAAATGAGCTTCTTCTAATGCTGTTCTTGTTCTATCTAATTCAGCTAAAGTATGTTTTAATGATCTTACAGGTGTAATGGCTGTTACATCTAACATAACACCCATAAACTGTGAGTGTGATTTATAGAAATTAGCCGATGTTTTTTTAATTGCAGGTAATGATGTGTTGATATGTTTTAACATACCTTGATATTGTTTAGTTAAAGAAGGTAGTTTAGATATACCAGCTAAAGTTAAATCTTTAGATTTATTGTTTTCTTTTGTCATTATAATTTCTTCTTTTTGTTCATTAGTTAATTTATTTCCTAATACTTCTTCTATAACATATAGATTTAATTTGTCCATACATTAAGATTACTATATTTTTCTATAATAGATTTTGGTAATATTTTTTTAATATTTCTTTTAGTTTTATTAATGCCTTTTGTTTTAATAGTATGTAAATTAGCTCCAATTATTTTATCATTATAACCCATACCATTTACTTCAAATTGTTTAAATGATTTAAAGTTATGTTTAAAAGGTTTAATGTCATAAAATTTATATATTTCTTTTATAATTTTTTCTGGGTTTTTAACTAAGTCATTATAATCTATTAATTTGTATTCACCTGGATGATGATCGATTAAATGTTTAATAGCTATTAATTCTTTTACAATTAAACCATCGTGGTTCATTAGTAACTCACATCTTTTTTCTGTATCCATACTTCCATATCTATTAGGAAAAGCATCGTAGTTTTTATCAGCCCATTCAATAAAAGAAGCTAGGACTTCTAAAACATCTCTAACTAATATTACAATTTTAGGTTTAGGATTTATATAATGTTTTAAAAATTTTAAGTTAGTGGGTGCACCCCATGGACCTCTATCAATTATAATAGGTTCTTTCCAATTTTTATAATACTCAGGGATCACTGCTTTAATAACATTGTCAAAAGAATTATGATCTGGGTAATTTTGAAAAACATCTAATGTTTTTAAATGATGTAATTCTCTAAATATTTCTGTAATGACTGAATTAGCAGTTGCTGCTATTTCAGGATTTTGATTTAATATAGTAGATATAATAGTATTACCTGCTCTTGGTAATCCACAAAGATAGTGTATTTTTCTTTCGTTCACAAAAAAAGATATAACATTTATTTATAATTAGTCAATATTATAGGCTAAAGTAACTCTAGTATTTTTATTATTTTTTTCTACGTAATGTTGCAAATAACTTCTAAATATTAATAAGCTATTATTTTCTGGTTTCATTTTTACTGTTTGATAAGATAAATGATTTAACTTTACAGATCCTTTTAATGGCCTCATGTCTTCATAAGGGTGTTTAAATATAGTAGCAGATCTATCCTCAATATTTTTTTCTACTTGTGCATAATAAATAACTGAAAAAGTATATCCTGCATGATTATGAAATTCTTGATAATCATTTTTATTATATATATTAAACCATCCATTAGATAATTTTTTATATTTATAATCTGATCCTAAAGTTTGATTGTATATATTGACATGTTTTAATATTTCTTTGTTAAGCTTATTAAAATTTTTATCTTTAATTATATCTAAAGTTCCCAGACTATTAAAAGTATTAACCAACCATTCAGAACCACCTTTTTTTGTTTCCTGTTTGGTGTCTAAACAATATTTAACTATTTTTGATTTATCTAAATTAGATAATATGTTTTCTTTATAATAAAAAGTAGTTGGAAAAAATTCTATAATCTCTTTCATAGAGATTACATAACATATTAATTAAGAAAGTCCACCATGAGAACCAGAACTTCCAGCTCCTTCAGAGTGTGTTGTAGTCATATCTGCATAATCTACTCCATTACCTGTAGAAGCAATTGTTATCTTATCTACAGCAACTGCTCCAGGTGAAGAGCCTCCACCAAATAAACCTAAAGTAGAATTACTCATTCCTATTATTCCTTCAGAAGAAGAGAATGTTAAGTCACCAAAATCTGTTGTATTACCTGTAGAAGCTATGGTTATATAACCCATTTGATTTCCACCTCCACCTCCATCTCCCCCTGCATAAACTCCCCTTGTAGAAGAACATGCACCTGCATTTAAAAGAGAACCTCCAGCAGCAATATCACCAAAATCAGTCATGTTTCCTGTTGAACCAAAAGTTATGTATTGAATAACGTCAGACCTACTTGGGTTACCTCCACCCATTACAACACCTCTTGTTGTAGAGTTTACATTATTTGATCCACCACCTAAAGCAGGAGAAATCATATCACCAAAATCTGTTGCATTACCCGTAGATGCAATTGTAATATAATCAATTGTGTTGTAGTAACTTCCATCAGAACCTCCACAAAATAAACCTCTAGTGTCATTATTTATTCCAGGGTCTCTACCTCTAGCAACTGTTAAATCTCCAAAGTCTGTTGTATTTCCTTTGACAGCTATTTCAAAATATTCAATTACGTTTGATTGTCCCCCAGTAATATTACCACCACCATGAACCACTCTTGTTGATGTAGAAACAGCACCACCTGTTCCTGATTGTGATAAATCTCCGTAATCTAAAAATTGTCCACCAGTGCTTATGGTTACGAAATCTATGATATTAGTATTACTATTTTCTTCTCCACCTAAACCATAACCAATATCAGTTGAACCAATATAAGCGGTTGGCCAAGAGTTATCTTGAATATATTTTGATAAATCGGACAGCTTCCAGATTCCAGAGTAAGGTCCACCAGGAGTAGGCATACTGGGCTATCTCCTATGCGTCGTCTATAATTTCGTATGAAATAGTAGCGGTTAAATCTCCAGTAGCAGAAGCTCCTCCAGCTATAGCGTCGCCTTCTTCTAAATAAAATCCATTATTTTTATCTATTAGAACAAGTGTTGCATCTGCTGGTACAGTGATTGTGCTAGCAAAATTAATTTGAGATCCGCCTGATTTTACTATTCCCATAGTTACTGCTGCATCATTTGTTCCATCAATATTTGCTATATTAATAGAATTAATTTTATAAACTTTATTTGAAGCTGCTGTTATTAAAGTTGTTGTTAAAGTAGTACCTAAAGCAAATTGATCTACTTCGCCTAGAATACTTGTTACGTTTACTATATTTGGTGCTGCCATAATTTAATCCTTTTATCCGAAAACGATTGCCATTGCAATAGCTTTTCCTGTTGTTGCTGGTGAAGAATCAAAGGTTAATTGACCAACAGCTGTAGTCCCTGACCCTGTAATACTATCTACCTTTAAAAATGTGCCTGCTGTTATATTTCCAGTGGGAAATTTTATTGTATAAGACTGTGCACTTGAATGTGGAGGCGACTGTAGCTTAATCCCATGACTGTTAGATTCACAATTAAGCTGAATTGTACCTGGATTTGTTGCACCACCAATTTCTGTTAAACCTGTTCCATTTGGATATAATTGTGTATTACCATTAGCTGCATCAACAATATTGATGTAGCTTGAATTTGTTCCTGAGTTTGTAACTAGTTTAAGATCGTATGCTCCATTAGAAGATATTTGTCCTACTTCTGATCCGCCACCAATAGTAACTTGGTCAGTATCTAATATTACATCACCAGTTCCATTTGGTTCTAATTCAATATTACCGTTTGAAGTAGATACAATTTTATTTCCGTTAACATCTAAGTCACCACCAAGTTGAGGTGATGTATCCTCAACTATGTTTGAAATACCTAAAGCTATTGTATCGATATTAGGATTAGTCCCATCACTTGCAGTTGCAAATACAATAGCATCACCTTTATCAGTTGCTGAAAAAGTAAACGAATCTCCTGAACCAGAAACATATTTAAATTGAACTGTGTAAGCACCTGAAGTTGAGTTTCTTAAAAAATAAAAAGTTTCTACGTCTAAAGGTATTGTTACAATTTGATTTCCTGTAATAGAACCCGTAAACTCAATCATTCTTGCTTGAGCTGTTCCAGTTAATGCACCATCTGCAACTGTTAAAGCAGTTGTTTGTGCACCACCAGCAATTGATACTGCTTTATAACCGCCAAGAACTTGTTCTATAAGATCTAGGTTTGCGTTTGTTTTTGTTCCCCATGTACCAGCATTTTCGCCAGTAGCCATTTTTTCTATACCAAGAGGTGTATATGTTGATGCCATAAATTTTATCTCCTATGCAGCGTCACTATAACTTGTATTTGATCCAGTTGCAACATCAGAATAATTACTATTTGATCCTGTTGAAAGTGCACTATAAGACGTATTTGAACCAGTGTCAACATCTTGATAATGTATAATAAATGGTTCTCCAACAGTGGCTGTCATTGTAAGTGTTGGTAATCCAACAACTTGATCTTTAGGATCTACGCTACCGATAGTAGAGCTAAATGAAACTCCTGTTAATCCCATCATTTGATCAGGAATATCTACAATTGTACCTATAGAAGCACTCATTGATACACCAGTTGTTGGTACAACTACTGATCCTGTTCCTTCAACAAAACCTACGGCTGATGTTATAGATAATCCAGTCGGTAATACTGCATCATTTGGAACAACTACAGATCCTTGTTGTGATGTAATTGTAAGTGTCGGTAGAAGAATTTCAACAGCATTGACTGCAACGGGAGTATTTAAAGTTGAAGTAATTGATAGACCTGTAAGAGATACGTCTTCGTTAGGTGCAAATGCATTTCCTTGTGTTGATGTAATTTCCTGACCAGTTAGTCCAACTGTTTGATCATTTGGATCTAAAACTCCAATTGCTGCTGTGGCAGAAACACCTGTAATAGACGGAGCAACTGAAATACTTGCTTCTGCATATCCTTGAAGATCATTAATAAGTAAACCATTTGGTTCAACTGTTACACTTATAACATTTGAAATTGTTCCAAGAGTAGAACTAAATGATTGACCTGAAGGAGTTACAGTTACACTAACTGCGTTAGTAACAGAACCAACATTTGAAGTAATTGATAAACCCGTAGGTTGAGCTACAGCATCAGATAATTGACCCCATTCATCTTCACCCCAAGATTTTGCTCCCCAACCTTGAGTTAAAACAGTGGCATCATTCCAACCAGCCTGTCCCCAGGTTAGTCGGCCCCATCCAGAAGAAACGTCGGGCACTGGACCCTCCTTATGCTAATCTTATGATTGCGTTCGATGAATCGTTTGCAGGAAACTGTATTTCAAAAGTTCCATTAGTTGCAGTTTTATCAGAACCAAAAGCAATTACACAAACAGCATCGGTAGTGTTTGAACCACCATTTGTTGTTGTGTTATAAATTAAAGCGCCATTGGCTGTGAAAGAAGCTGATGTAAAAGAAACATCAGAAAAATCTGTAAATGCAGTTGTTGAAGTTAAACCAACTCCAGTATTTGTTAAAGCTTTACCACCTGCAGTGTATGCAGATCCAGATGTATTTGAAATTTCTTCAGAAGTAGAATAATCAGTTGTAGAAGCTCCTAAGCTAGCACTAGAATCATATAGCGCTATTTTGAAAGAATGACCACCATTACCAGAAGTTTGAAAATCGTGTTTTCCTTCTAATAATTCTTGTTTAAAACTTGAACATATTGCCGATGTTATTGCCATAATTTTTTTCTCCTATTAAGGTGACGGAGAAGGGACTTGAATACGAACTGTACCGTCAGTATAATCGTCTCTTTTACGTCTACCAAGTTGCTCTGCAGCAAACTTCTGTACCTCTTGTTTATATTTATTTTCATATAATGTCAACATATCTTGTGGACCTTTTAAATAAGAAAATGCCTCTACTAGACAAGCATATAACAATCCATTACCAAAATATTGACTTACATAAGTTGTGGTATTTGAACCAGATAATCCAGTTGGAATAGCTTCATAATGTATTTTAAATACATAAGTGCTATCTGGTGCAGGAGCTAAAAATAGTCTTCCTGAAGTAGTATCTGACACGCCTGTTGCTCCACCAAACATAGCATAATATTTTGGTTTAGCTCTAGCTGCATTTTCTGTAGATGGTTCAAATTCTTGTAAGTACGTTTCATCTTTTTTTTCTAACCAAGTATTTGCTCCCGTAGAAGCTGATGTTGAATCATAAACTTGCACACCTTTTACAAATAAAGTTTTAGCAGGTACGTTAATTGTATTTTGTCCTGTAACTAAATTACCTATAGATTGTTTTTTATATGCATCTAATGGCACATCTCTTAAAATTCTAAGCTCAGAGTTTTCAATAAACTGATCTGTGATAGTAGATGTTAAAACATTTGTATCTGTTTCAGTATAATTTTGAATTGCTGTTGTTAATGTTGCGTATGTAAATCCTGCCATTACTTAATATCACCTTTATGTTTTAAACGTATCTTTTTTTGTTTTGCAGTTTCTTCATACATTTCAATATGAGGATCCTGTTTTTCAGGTTTAAAAATATTTTTTATCCAATTCCAAATTTTATTTATCATGCGCTTATTGTTATAGGCCCAACGGAACAACCGTAGCCTCCTCCTTTTACACCACCAGTTGTAGCAGTATCTGAATTAACTGTAAAGAAGAAGAAATTAGTTACTGAATAATCAGTAGTGTCTCTTGCATCATTTTTATATCTTCCTGTTGTGATAGCATAACCTGAACCCTGTCCTATTTGTGCTCCTGTAATTCCATCAAAATTAGGAATAGCTGCATAAGCAAAAACAGGGTTAGTTGATGTACCTGTTCCAGGTGATGTTGTAGGTACACCTCTAAATAAATATGTTGTTCCATTTGTTAAACCATGACCAGGTGAAAAAACGTTTATGATTCCAGACCCTGCTTTGTAAGTTTCAAAACCATTATTAGAAATCATTACAGTTGTAATTGGTTCTATTCTATCTGGTCTTACTTGTAATAATGCAATACCATCTCCACCAATAGGTTTAGGTTCTAATTGTGGTTGCTTAGGTTCAAACTCTGTGTAATGAACAAATGAACCATTCCATTCTCTAACCATTTCTTTATATGGAAATTCCATACCTGATCTATCTGAAATAGCTTTTGAATATTTTCCTGTTGCATATTTTGACATTACGTTCCTGGGTAGTAAGCTTTTGGTGTAATATATGTACTAGAAGCTGAACCATCTTCCGCGAGTGCTCTAGCTAATTCATCTTCATAATATAATTTCATTTGTTGAACTAATTGTGGTTGATATTTTTGTGCAAGATAAAAAGATAAACCTGAAGTCATACAAGGTACAAATCTAAATGGAATATCTGTTGCATTTGTATAATTTCCAACATCTTGAATTCTTTTTATATAATAAAAATGCATATCTTTAGATGCATTAGTTGAGTCAGGTGTTGGGTAGATACTAATACTTACATGATCTATAAATCTTTGAACCCAATATTGATTAGGTGTTCCTTTAGAAAGTTTATTTGAAAAGGCTGCGTAAGTAGATCTATCTACTTTTGTCATTGGACTATCTGATTGAGTAGTTTGAGTTCTATTATTTCTTAACTGTGCTTCAAGGACATCGGATATTCCATAAATTCCATTAGGATTAGATGTAGCACTTGTGCCATCTGAACTTGCTCTAAAAAATTTATATTCAGCTTGTCCCTCAATTAAATCAAGATCTAATTCTCCTACTTCCCAATAGTGAATACCTCTATTACCCCATTCTTGAAAAAGAATATTAAGAGATCGTCTTGCTGATCTTAACTGATTTCCTGAAACAGCTTGTAAACCAATACGTTCAAATGCATCTTCTATTATTTCATCAATAGAAAACGTTTTGTCGAACGTTGTAGTTCCAGAGGTAGTGTTAGCCATTTAGCCTCCTAGCCAGTGTAGCCGATAGTAAGAGACGTAGTGTTAGTCATAGTAGCATGAATACCATTTTCGAATCTAATACCGTTTCCTGGTACATATATATCTAAACCCTCTGTACCAAAATCAGCTTCGAAAATTTTAGCTCCTGTACTACCAGATGAAATATCTCTTAATACCAACACAGAATCAGCAACTCCTTTTGCTTGTATGTAAGTTATTCTAGCAGGACCTATATTAGTAGATCCACCAGAAATAGTTTTTACCTGACCTGTGCTTGCTATATTTGTAAACTTTTGATCTGAACTCATATTTGTTTCTCCATTAAAATTTATGTGGGGCCGAAGCCCCACACTAATTATTTATTAGCTTAAATTATTATTTTGTTGATACAAAATAGTAATTCTAACTTCACCAGCACTTGTAGCTGCAGAGTTAGTTACATTAAGTCTTTGGTCAGAAGTTCCAATATCTTCCCAAGCTAAAGCTCCACCTGCTTGAGTTGTAGGGTATTTTCTACCCGCAGTAGTTCCGATTGCAAATGTGTTAACAAGAGCAGTAGCTGCTCCTCCCACAAAACCAACACTGATGTTAGTTGCATCTGATGATGCTGTAATTACATCAATTACACAATCAATGATTTGTGAGTTTGCTGGAATGATTACACTTGTTGCTGTTGCTGCAAGTGCTCCTCCAGATAAGTCTGCTGCAAAAGTTTGTGCCATTACAACTTGACCAGTATTTTTCATGTCAGTTCCAACAGTAGTACCTGTAGTATTTTTAATAGTACCAGCTAATATTGGTCCTGAAAACGTAGTTTGTGCCATAATTATATCCTCCTAGTTTCCGAATACTGTCTCTAGGCCGTCGACTATACTCGTCAGTATTCTAATTAATTGTATAGTAACAAAACTATATACTAGTTTTGAGTAGAGTGCAAGAGAGCCTGTAGTGTGAATTGAATTTATTCAACGATGTAGCTTTTGTATTAAGAAGCTACTGAAACTTCTGGAGCAGAACTTTCAACACTGTTCTGTATGTGGGCAATCCTAGCTTCTTCAAGCTTTATGTCTGTGATGATCTGTTTGACTTTATCGTCAATTCTAACCATCTCAAGAGTGTATCTGTTATTATCCAGATGCTCCTGTTCCCACTTCAACTCCAAGGACCTTTTTCGTTTGTATAGGTCTTGTATCATCTATAACCTCCTCATAGGTTATTCTATTTACCTTGTCATTATAACTATTTCCAAGGTTTTCCCAAACTATACTGTTTTCTCCAAGTTTGTCAAGGATAGATTGTTCCAGGTCTGTTGGGGAATCTTTTGAGTCAACTTTAAATTTTGCGTGATGATTATACGCCCAAATGTTAACTAAAAATTTTTTCATGAATCTCACCGTTTATATTGTAAATGGGGCCGAATTATGTCGGCCCCATAAATTTTAGTTATTAAACACCTTCAACGCCGAAGATACCTCTAGGGTCAGAAACTCCAAAAGAGTATCTTTCTCTAGCTTTGTATCTAACATTACCAGTGTCAAAGTCACCTTCCATTGCTGTAGTCAATGGTGCTCTGTTGAACATTTTCATACCATTAGGTACGTCTGTAATGATATAGAACGCATCTGAGTCAGTTAAGTAATTGTTGACTCTGTATCCTTGAGGAATCATTCCCATAGATACGATTGAGTTTATATCGTTATCAGCTGTTCCAGTTCTACCTTGAGACTTCATCAATCTTTCAGCTGTGAATTGTAGCTCAGAAGGAACAATCATTTTTACTCCTCTTGCAGCAATTCTTAAACCTCTTTCGTCGCTCATTTGACCAATATCTATTAAAGATTGTTCTAATGAAGTTTCGTTAAGGTCAGCTTGAGTTGCTAAAGTGTTAGCAAAAGTTCCAGCCACTGTTGGGTGTGATGTATTAAATAAAGATACACCGTCACCTGAATCAAAACCATCCGTAGTCGGAAGACCTTGAATTAGAGGCTCAACTGCTTTTACTTGTTTAGCATTACTCATAGATCTAGCTAAAGCTTTTGTATATCTAGACGCAAGTCTGTCATACAAGTTGTCCTCGATTGCTTCTTCAGTAATCGCGAACGCTAAAGCTACAGTCTCGTGAGTGTAACGAGCTGTGAAAGTTTCTTGTGCTTCATCAAATGAAACTCCAGAACCTTCACCTTTTACTTGTGCGTTTGCAAAACCACTTAACATTACTTCTTCTTCAAAAGCTCTGTCAGATGATTCTGTAGTATAAATCTCAGCATGCTGATTTTCATACCTTTTATATTCCAGGCCGAATAGTGCATTCAATCCTGGCTCTAGTTCTTTAACTAGTTGTGATCGTGATATAGCCATAATTTATCTCCTATTCTCCTATTACGATTGTAGTTCAATTAGATTAGCAACTACTACTACAGATCTGAAAGCCGCATTTTCATCGTTTTCAGGATCTTCAGCAGATCTTAATAATCTCCATGAAGCTGCATCAGCACTTGTATCTCCGATATCTAAAGTAGCTGAAGACTTACCAGTAGTTGTACTACCAGCAGAAGTATTCATGTCATACGTTTCTAGATATCCAGATTGTGCTACAGCAGCATCAGTTGCTACTACATATTGTTGTTGTGGGTTATCGAATACAAATGCATCGATGTCCTCTGAGTTTGCTGGTGTTACTTGAACGTAATGATTCGCAAACGTAGGCTTTAAAGTTGTAGCCGCGTTGTAGAATATTCCGTTTAGTACGCCTAGGATAGGAGTATCAGTTCCTTGTCCTTCAACGATGTAACCAGCAGCAGAAGCAACAGCACCACCATTAAATATAGTAGTTGCATAACCCGCATCGATTTTGTATTTACCTTGCCCAGAAGTCGCTGGTGTTGAACCAAGCGTTCCTGCAGCAACTAAACCAAAACCTTGTGTGTTTCTATTTGCCATAGTTGTTTCTCCATATGCACCTATCCTAAGGATAGATACGGTTAATTTAATCCAGTGATTTAGAAATAGTTAAAAAATTATTTCTTAGTACCACCGAAGGTTACACGAGATTGCCTTTCAACATTGATCGGCATTCTACTATCCTGCTCCTTCATTAAATCGTTTCTTACAGCTTCGTCTCTTTGTTTATGACGGTCAGTCATATACGCTTGTCTTTGCTTCGCGATCTCTTCAGGTACCTTCGCAAGTAGAAGGCCTCCAACTCCAACAACTCCCTTGTATTTCCCGTCTTCAACGGTCGGATAGTCAGATGCATTTTCGACTTCTTCAGATCTTACTAATTCATATCCTTCTCTTAATCTTCCAGATATGTTTTTCGTATCTTGAAAGCCAACGCTTTCTGCTCTTATCCATCTATACCTGAAACCATCAGGTGCAGGGGGTGCGTCTAGAGCTGACGGATGGACCCAAACTTTTGGTCTTTCAGTCTTTGACCTAGTTTGACTCGCACGAGAAGTAGTTTTATTTTCTTTTTCCATACGCTTATGCCTCCTTCGTGAGTTTTAATTGTTTTGCGTAGTCTTCGAGTGGCACTCCTAATTTTTTAGCTATTGCTACTTGAGAAGAAGTGAGTCTCACAGTTTTGCGTCCAGGTTTTACGCTTCGTGAAGCCGATGCAACCGTTTGCACGGGAGCGGACGTTTTCTCTTCTGTAGTATTACCAAATCTAGCTGGAAAGTCAACTTTCATTCTTCGGTCTATCTCTTGATAATAGTCCTCTGAAGTCGTATCATAACCTTCATTTTCCAAATCTTGGTGGTGTGCTATAGCTGTATTAGTCATGGCTCTATTACTTCCGAACCATGTATTTTTAGCAGCCCAAGCTTCCGCTTTTGGATCTGGCATTGGTGTACTTTCAGGTTGAGGCTGTGCAATGTTTCCACTGTCAGCAGATCGTACAGTTGGTTCTGCACTAACCTGTTCTTTGTTTTGTTTTGCTTGTTTAATTCTAGCATTCTCAAAAGAGAGTTCTGCTATTCTTTTATTTGCTGCAATTTGAGCTTTTGCGTCTTGTGACTCGATAGCTGCTGCAAGTTCTCGCTCTGCAGCCTCTAATCCAGCACCAACAGTTTTCTCAAATTTTTCTAAATAATCTAAATCTGTTTTTTGAAAACGAGATTGATCTTGTTTTCTTTTTTCTTCAACTGACCTAGCATATTCTATAGCAGCTTGTTCTCTACGTTCTGCTTCTCTCATCTTACGAGTAAGTTTAGCAATTCGTGATTGAACACCTTTACTATATTCTTCTAATTTTCCGTCGTCCTGTTTTACTTCTTCTTGTTTCGTTGTTTCTTCGGCTTGAACATCCAACTGCTCATCAGATTTCTCAGATGAATTATCGGACTCAGCACTGTTCTCAACTGTTTCATTTTCTACCTCGATTTCGTTTTCTTTTTTCTCCTCTTGCAGATCAATTTCTGCACCAGGTCCCGATGTATCAATATCAACAGTTTTCTTTTCTTCGTCTGGCATAGTTTACTCCTTCCTATGATTAAAACTCATGCAATATGTCTTCTGGACTATCTATTGTTGCTAACACTTCATCGTCGTTTAGCAGACGTATTTCCCCACCATCAATCTTGATCCGTGAACCAGCGTAACGTGCAAACATTACCCATTCATTGACCTTGCACCATGGACCATCAGGATATCTCTCCTTATCCTTATAACAATCTGGACCCATAGCTAAAACCAAACCACACTGTGATGCAACTTGCTGCTTCTCTAATGTAGTTTCGGCTAATACTAATCCACCTTTAGTTTTCTCTTTCATTTTAAAAGGTAAAACCAAAAGTCTCCAACCCGTAGGTTGTGGAATTTTTCCTTTTACTTCTTCTTCTTTTTTCTCTGATTTTTTTACACCAATAAGATCATTGTTTGGTGTTAATATCGATGACTGTTCCTTCATTATGCTCCTTATCGTTTAGCAGGTTAGAGATTTCCTGATGCACTGATTCCAATGCATTGATTTGTCCTATTATATACTTGTAATTTTCCATATTGTCAACACCTCCAGATGTGACTGATATAGACAATTGTTCTACTCTAGAGTTTAAAAATCTAATAAGTTTATTTATTACTGTTTCTAATTGCATTTTTTCCTTTCTTAAAAATACTAGCGACTTGTGATTTACCCATAACCTTGGCACGCTGTTCTCCAACTGTTAGGATTTGAATTTTTCTAGCAAACGGTTTATTAATTCGTTTAACTTTTGCAACAGTTGCTCTTGCATCTGCTGGTGTAGCAAATTTTATTCCAACTGTATCTTTAGGATTCTCGTCTGTGTAGAGTCTTCTACCAGAACCTTTAGGCTTTTTTCCCGTTCCTTTTTTTGGATCCGCCATTTATAGCTCCTTTCAACATCTTAGCTTGTTTAGTATGAGCTTTAACTGCTTTGCCCAATCCTTTAATCACTTTTTTTATTTTGTCTTTTTTTAACATTTCCATCTCCTTCTTGCCTGACGGATTCGTGAATTAGGATCGTTTCTTGTTTTAGCTGATGCTCGTTTTAATTGTCCGAGCGATCTTGCGCAGTATGATTTTCTACGTTTAGCAGCTTTTGATCCAGGTTTTACTTTTCCTGTCACGGCTGTTTTTAATTTAGAACCAGGGTTAAGTCTTCTATAAGCTTTAACTCCAGCCTCTGTCATTCCAGCGCCACTTTTTGTAGCTCTAAAATTTTTTTTATTTCTTGCAGGCATTGTGCCTTTTGAAAAACTTTTTCTCATTATATTTTTTGCATTTCTGGATTAGTAGATAAAATATTTTTTTCTGCTCTTGGTCTAGCGTTAGAATCTTTACTTCTTTTTCTAAGTTGAGCAATAGCAGATTCTTTTAATGCTTTTTCTTTTTTTAATCTTTGTAAATCTTTTTCTAAGTTCATTACACTAGTCCTCCAAATGCCATTTTCTTTCTTTTAGCAAATGTTGCGACGTTGGTTGGCTTACCGCCTGGATTACCCGCTGCTCTTTTTCGTCTGACAGCACTCGCCTTTTGCGAGCTTGTCATCCGTGTGGCTTTTGCAAGTGGGACGCATTTTGGATATTTCCTCTTTGAGCCTTTGCTTCTCCCGCACGGTTGATACTTGCCGTCCTTCTTCGGTGCTCCGATATCTACCCATTTCTCTGAAACCCATTTTCTTAGTCCCATTACGAATTCTTTCCGTAAGCTCTCCCTCTTCCTTTTGAAGCTAGCTTACACATACCACCTGATTTTAACATAACTCTATCAGGCATCATTCTTCCACCACCCATCATCTTTTTTCTTTTCTTTCCACCAGGTGTTATCTTACCTGAACAGACTCCTGATGCGTACATGTTAGCGTATGCCGAGGGGTACACTTTGAATTTTCGCTTCGCTGCTGCTTTTCCTTTTGGACAAAGTTTAGCCATTATGCACCTACAAATTTTTTAATTTTCTTAGAAGTTTTGCCAGATAGTTCAGGCATTATCTTATTTGGTTTTTCACCTTTTAATAATGTTGAATATTTTTTACCT
>Ga0208669_1000352_pt1 | contig 18729 bp, 16 predicted proteins | sample 21_taG_FD_184095 | JGI IMG/M metagenome (GOLD analysis project Ga0208669, IMG submission 184095) | Marine viral communities from the Subarctic Pacific Ocean - 21_ETSP_OMZ_AT15319 metaG (SPAdes) (version 2) | ecosystem: Environmental > Aquatic > Marine > Oceanic | place: Pacific Ocean | collected...
TGTATTGTTTGAAGCTGTTGTGTTGGATAATAAAGCATCTGTACCAATTGCTGTGTTGTAAGAACCTGTACTATTGTTTTGTAAACTAGAATGTCCTAGAGAAGAATTTTCTGTACCTGTTGTATTGCCATATTGACTATTACTTCCAATTCCTACATTGTAAGCACCTGTAGTGTTAGCTGCTAACGCAGCTCTACCTATTGCTGTGTTATTACTTGCTGTTGTATTTGAATCTAATGCTTGAAAACCAACTGCGACATTGCTTGAACCTGTAGTGTTAAGCATCATAGCTGCGTAACCAACTGCGGTGTTATTTTCGCCAGTTGTATTTGCACCAAGAACTATACTTCCTAGACCTGTGTTATAACTTCCTGTTGTATTTGCATCTAAAGTTTGTCTACCAAATGCGTTGTTGTCTGTTCCCGTAGTGTTAGCAAATAAAGAATTGTAACCTACTGCTGTATTGTTGGATGCTGTCGTATTAGAATACAATGCTTGCCTACCTAATCCTACATTGTTTCCACCAGTTGAATTAGTGTATAAAGAATTAACACCTATTGCAGTATTGTTTGCTCCAGTATTTACACCACTTAATGAGCTAGTTCCTATACCAACATTGTCATCACCAGTTGTAATACTATCGACTGCGTTAGCACCTAGCCCTATGTTGTTGGTGTCAGTTGCGTGTGTTAATATCGTTGTTGAACCGCTTAATATTAATGCCATTATGCCTCCTCTAGTGCTTTAACTTTTGCTGAGAGCTCTTGTACTGCTTTAACTAATGGTGTAATCATTGCTTCTAAAGACACACCTTGTATTCCTGTACTCTGCACATCCCAAGCACCGTGATTGTCAACACCAGCATTGTCTAATGCAGTCTTAACTTCCTGTGCTATAAATCCGTGAAAAGTTGTATCAGAGTCATTTCTGTTTTCATCGGCATCATACTCTGTAGCCATATGTGGGTCTGACTGGTCTAAATCTCTTGAGTCTTTCCACTTGTAAGTTACTGGTCTAAGCTCATTAATAAAGTTAAGACCTAAAGTATTTGTTTGTATGTCTTTTTTAAGTCGTACATCTGATGAACGAGTCCAAGAAGCATTAGAAGTAAACCCGTTATAAACGATATTACTTGCTTTACCAAACGCAACAAAATTTGAATCAATTTGTATGTTGTAACCCATTACAATAGAATTAACGTGGTCGTTACCACCCGGTCTTGTGTGTGCGCCAACACAAATATTATAACTTCCAGTTGTTATTCCAGCAGTATCAGTACCAGCTTCGTAACCTATACAAACATTTCTAGTTCCTGTTGTAATAGGAGTTCCCGCTCTCCATCCAACAGCAGTATTTGCAGCAGCGTCAACATTTTGTAATGCAGTATATCCTACTGCTGTGTTACCACTATCGGTAGTATTTTCAGAACCAGCATAAGAACCTAAAAAAGTATTTTGTCCGCCTGTAGTAGTTAAAGCACCAGCACTTTGACCCATAGCAACATTATAAGTACCCGTGGTATTAGCACCTAAAGCAACTCTACCTACTCCAGTATTATTATTGCCTGTTGTATTGGCATCTAAAGCACCATTACCCATTGCTGTGTTATCGTGACCTGTAGTGTTAGCTAATAAAGAATAATGACCAACTGCAACATTGTCATAGCCTGTAGTGTTAAGATTTAAAGCAGCATACCCAAGAGCAGTATTGTTACTTGCAGTAGTATTAGCTCCTAATGCTCCAACACCCATAGCTACATTAGCACCCCCAGTAGTATTAGCATCTAGTGATAAAGCACCCACAGCTGTATTTTGATTTCCAGTTGTAGTAGCAACCATAGCACTCCTACCAACTGCTGTGTTGTAATTTCCTGTAGTATTTTGGTTTAAAGCGGCATTTCCTACTGCTGTGTTATCTGAAGCGGTAGTGTTGGTTGCCATAGCGCTTTTACCGACAGCAGTGTTTCTAGCACCTGTAGTATTGGCATCTAAAGAAGCAAATCCTATTGCAATGTTTTCACTACCTGTTGTATTTGTGTCTAAAGCCTGTAGACCAAGCGCAGTGTTTTCAGAACCCGTTGTATTGCTTGTCATAGAAGATTTACCTACAGCAGTGTTATCAGCACCTGTAGTGTTAGCTAATAAAGAATAATGACCAACTGCAACATTGTTACTTGCTGTTGTATTAGCTCCTAGAGAACTAGAACCAATAGCAGTATTTGAGCCACCTGTTGTATTATTAGTTAAAGAAGATGTGCCTACTGCAACATTAGAATTTGCTGTTGTATTTGCATCTAATGCTCGTCTACCTATTGCAATATTATCACTACCTGTAGTGTTAGCTACTAACGATTCGTAACCTGTTGCTACATTGTTAGCACCTGTAGTGTTAGCTGATAAAGCAGCTTTACCAACTGCTGTGTTGTTAGAAGCTGTTGTGTTATGGTCTAAAGATTGATAACCAATAGCAGTATTGTTAGCCCCAGTAGTATTATTCTCCATAGAAGCTCTACCTAAAGCAGTGTTTCCAGCACCAGTAGTAGTTGCTTCCATAGCAAAATGTCCTAAAGCAGTATTGTCATCAGCTGTCGTACTTGAACGCAAAGCAGCTCTACCTATAGCTGTATTTAGAGTTCCTGTAGTGTTAGCGTGTAAAGATTGAGAACCAACTGCTGTATTAAAAGCCCCTGTAGTAGTAGCAAGCATAGATTCAAAACCTAATGCTGTGTTGTTAGCTGCTTCAGTATTTGCAGTTAAAGCATTATCACCAATACCTACATTGTAATCTCCAGTTGTAATTGAGTCTACTGCACCTGAACCAAGTCCAATGTTATTAGTTGCTGTTGTTGTTATTGGTACAGAACCAGTTGTCAGCAATGTACCTGTTTCATCAGGTAATGTAATCGTTCTGTCTGTACTCGTATTAGGAGCAGTTACAGTTATGACTCCTGTTCCTGAAGCGTGTCCTTGTATTTTTACTTTTGCCATAAGTCTCCTATGCTACTATCCAAGTGCTGCCCGTTGGCACGGTAACTGACACTCCTGAGTTAATTGTTATTGGTCCAGCAGTCAAAGCGTTGTTACCGCTCGTAATGCTATAGTTTGATGCTATTGTATTACTGTGTTCCCACAAACCGTTTGATGTTGTATTTCCTGTAGCAATAGTAGCCCAGCTTGAATTTGAACCATCTGTTGTTAAAAATTTACCGCTTTGAGAACTTTGAGAAGGTAGTCCATCTACTGCTGCCCAAGTCAATCCTCCAGTATTTCCGCTTTGGGCTGTTAAAGCATATCCATTAGTAGGAGTATTAGAAACTTTAAGATTAGCTTCATCTACTACATTGTCTGCAATAACTGTTGCTCCATCTGCTGTAGATGTAACTTCACCAGTATGGTTAGGATGTACATAGTTATTAGCACTAGCAGCTATAGCATTAAGTTTGCTGTGGTCTGCATCTGTAAATGTGTTTGAGTTACTAGCGGCTTCAACAGCAGCAGCTATGTGAGCATTAGTAACTACACCTGTGTTACCTGCTACGCTTGTTACTGCATCACTAGGCGTTGCCATAAGTGTAAAGTCTGCCATAGTTCCAGCAGTGCCACCATTATGAATATATGTTTTATTTTCATCAGAACGAATAACTACGTCACCTTCTTCAGTAGTTAATGCTAATTGTGCAGTTTGATTAGCCGCTGTGTTAACTGACGTTAAAGCTAAAGCACCCGCAGCAATTGTACCATCAGATGCAATTGTAATTCCATTACCGGCTGTTAGAGCAGCAACAACATTTGTTGTATCAGTTACATCTGCGCTTGCTTCTATAGCATTAAGTTTAGTATGGTCTGCGTCAGTAAATACATTAGAGTCTGTTGCGGCTTCTACTGCTGCTCTTATTTCTGCATTTGTTTGGTCAGCTGTAGCATTAGCTTCTATACCGTCTAGTTTGCTGTGGTCTGCTGTTGTAAAGTTTTCATCTGTTTGAGAAGCAACAACAAAATCAATTGTTCCGTTTGAGTCTTGATATGTAACTGTAATGCCTGTTTCAGTATTGCCTGTAACCATTCCACCAGCAACATCTTGAATAGTTTCATTTTGTGTTGCATTACTAGATATTTGCGTATCTACATAAGCTTTAATAGATTGTTGCGTTGCTAGTTTTGTAGCAGAATTAGAAGACATATTGTCCTCATCTAATATTGCTGTTCCTGAAACTCCTGTATTTAATACAGGGCTTGTTAGTGTTTTGTTAGTAAATGTTTGAGTACCTGTTAATGTAGCAACTGTAGAATCAATTGCAATATCATTAGCATTTGCTGTAATACCTGTACCGCCTATTACATTAACTGTCACATCACCAGTAGTTCCTCCACCAGTTAAACCTGTGCCTGCAACCACTGAAGTTACATCACCAACTGGAACTGTAGCTACTTGAGTATCAACGTAAGCTTTGATAGACTCTGATGAAGATAATGTTGTAGCACTAGCTCCTGACATTGTGTCACTATCTAGTATAGCTGAACCACTAATTCCTGTATTAATAACAGGAGAAGTTAAAGTTTTATTTGTTAGTACGTCTGTAGTTGCTTTACCTACTAAAGTATCTGTAGCATTAGGTAAAGTAACAGTTACATCAGAAGTAGCGTCTGGAATTGCTAATGTTAACTCATGAGCATTTGCTGTAGCACCCTCAAATACTAATGAACTTCCTTGTATAGTAGCATTAATTGTTAATGTGTCTGTAGCAGCATCACCAATTATCATATTACCACTATGAGTAACTACACCGTCTACATTTACGTTACCAGAAAAATACGCATTTTTAAATTTTAAAGAAGAAGAACCTAAATCTACTGTGTTATTTGTTTTTGGAGTTATTGAAGAGCTTGAAACTACAACGTCTTGTGTTGGTCCTAGTTTAGTTATAGGCGCACCTTCTCCTGTAGAGCCATCGTGTGTGTGTCCAGAAGTACTAAAAGCTAAAACTAATTGGTCATACTCATCATTGAATAATGCCGAATTGATTGTGTCGCCATCTGAAAACGAGGATTGTCTAGTGTAAGGGTTCGCCATTCTTTATCTCCTGCTTGAAGGTATTAAGTCAACATACATACCTTGTATAGAATAAGGTGGGTGTGTGTCGTTACTTGTAAATTTAAAACTGTTTGAGAAACCGCTTCCCAACAAGTTAATTCGTTTCATAGGAACTTCAGGAGTTCCAAATTTAGATACTCCAAAAGACGCAAAACCAAATAATGATGGCTCTAAAATAGAACCAACATTAAAAACTGAAGGTTGTGCTACGCCTGAATCTTCAAAATCATAACGAACATTCAAGTCTATATCTGTTGTTCCTTCTGGTTTTATTGACAGTTTTGTAAAGTGTAATGTTTTTCTAATACCAATATCTCCGTAATCAATATCAGGAGTTTTAAACTCCGCACTTATTTTAGAACCATTAAAATTAAAACCTTTGTTATGAAAATGAACAAAACCACTATAGTCTCCATGGTGTGTTATTTCTGTATCACTTGTATCAAATCCAGAAGCCATTGCTGATACTTCAATGCCTTGTGTTTCTGACCACTCCCAAACTGGAACGCCTTGAGGACTTATTTTAAATGTTCCTATAATTCCTTTTTGAGACAAAGAACCTGTTGTAGACTTACAATAAAATAATCTGTATTGGTTTTGTGTTCTAATTACAGTTGTTGATAAATCAAATGTTCCATCAGTAACAATGTCTGTAATTAAAGGTAAAATTTTAGACGATATAGAAGATAGCTCTATGTCGTCAATACGGGCTGTTGCGGCAACTGTTCTAATTCCGTCCGGTGCTAAGAACACTAGGTCACCACCAATTTCAGCAATAGAGAAACCATCTAAACAACCAATGTTTCTTGTTATATCTTGCATTGCAATAGTAGAAGAAGAGTTTATATTTACTAATCTACTTAAACTATTAACTCCAAAAATAATTAACTGACCACGGAAAGTTTTCATGCCAGTTATTTTGTCGCCGATGTTTATAGAACCAGCAGAAGACCCAGTAAAATCTATATCATTATAACGAGTACTGTAGTAAAGAGTTTCAGGTTTAGCTGACCAGCCTCCTAAAAGAACATGGTCTTCATGTACTGTAGTATATTGTGGTCTAGGTATATCTGCATACACTGGAGTTGATTTAGATAAACCGTATGAAGTATACAAAGCTCTATGAAATTTAAACTGTCTTACTCCACTAACTAATTTTGTTTCTACATAAGCTACTGGGTCTACACCGTTAGCACAAGTAATTCTAGCATCTGGAACGCCTGTAGGAACATATTCTGAAAACTGATAACGAGCTGATGTACTTAAAGAAACTACTGGTTTAGAAGATAACTGTGCGGCAGTAGCCCAACCCGGTGTCCATGTTTGGTTAGCCTCTTCAGTTGTTTGTTGGGTTGTTGTAGAACCAGAAGACGGTGTACCATAATCTTTATTTACTTGTATCCACTCATACCCGTTTTCTGTCCAATATATATTTCCATTTTGAAAAGCCCAAAATCCTTCATTGTGAGAATACAAACCATTTATAGGCGTGCTTCCTCCAGTAGGAGTTGTAGGAGTATTTAAAATAGCAGTTATTTCAGCTTTAGTTGTTATGTTACTCCCAGTAGCAGAAAAAGTTATTGAAGGAGGTATCTGATAACCAGAGCCAGCATTAGTTAAAGAAATAGCTGTAATAACTCCGCTAGATACTGTTAAAGAAGCAGTAGCCCCTGTACCATTTCCTTCTGAATCTATTATATTTACTGTAGTTCCGTTAGCATATCCAGCGCCACCATTAACAATAGTAAACCCAGTAACAGGACTTATTAAAAACTTTCTGTATCCGTTTATTCTTCTATACCCGCCAGACATAGAAGCTTCAAAGTTTTTCAATCTTGTAGCAACTCCCGGAGTTTTAAATAACTCATAAGATGATGAGGTTTTATCTAGACCGCCACCTAATGAAATTGCTATTCCTTGTTCTGTTGCCATAGTTTATACGAATCTTATTCTGTCGTCTATCATTCTAGAAGGCTGTGGATTTCCTGTATAAGCCCTCATTAATCTAATTCCTTTATTATACTCTTGTAAAGCCATTGTAGATAGTTGTGCGTTTTCTTTAAACTGCCAAACATAATATCTAGCTCTTGCTAATAATACAGACACCCATTGTTCTGGATATAACACTTGGTCTGTTGAAGCAGTTAGTTCATCTATTTGTTCCCAAGCAAAGAAGTAAATTCTGTATACTTTATCAGGCAAAGGAGACAATCCAAACTTTCTACCGTCCGGTGACATAATAACTCTTAATGGTGTAGAATATTTACCAGTATCTTTTTCATCATCATCAGATTCTCTATGATGTTTTCTCCAATCATCAACAGCTAAAAATTTAAGATTGTGTCTATCGTGTGGAGCAGTGTGAGTTGTTGTCCAATTAGCTCCAGCTCCTGTACATACAGACTGCGTATCATAATCTGTCCATGTAGCTCCGTTAGCAATACAAGTAGCTGCTGTACTATAAGAAGCGTTAGAACATACTCCGGCTGTAGAACATGTTCCTACGTCTTCAGTAGTCATATAAAAATTATCCCAGTCTATTCGACCAAAGTCTTTTGCAGTTCCATGAGAACCACTCGAATGTTTTTTTAAAAAATACCAGCGTTGTCCTACTACAGTATCTACAAAAGCGTTTCCATAATCTTGGTTATTATCACCTGACGGTGTTGTTGCTAACCAAGGAAACTCTGGATTCTCATTGGCTATATCAAAGTATGCTCTATTAATGGAATCTTTTACAAACTTTTGTATACCAGTAGCGCTGGCAAAATTTGAAGAAGTAAGTTGAACCTCATTTAGTTCTCCTAAAATATCATTTGTTAAAGCTAAATATGTTTTATGTGACATCTTTCCTCTTCTATAATTAGGATAAGGAGTCTCCGAAGAGACCCCTTAAGTTTTACTACTTAGTCAATCTTGATAATTGCTAAAGCTAGTGCTTCAGGACGTAATACTTTACGACCCCAAACTAATAGCCCACGAACAATATCTTTGAAAGAATCGTTATCACGAATTGACTCAACTGTAGATAGCGACTGCGCACAAGATACAGCTGACATATGTCCAGCTAGAATCTGGTGAGTAGGGTTACCTGAACCAGAAGGTGTTGGTACGTTGCTAGACTTGTACATCTTAAAGCCGCGAAGCTCACCTGATGCAACTAGTCCGTTGCGTAGACCACCATTTCCTTGGTTGTAGTCAACTGATAATAGCTTAGAACTTGTCTTCGCTAGTTCTTCGTAAAACTCTGGCTTTGCAACAACCCATCTGTTCTCTTCTGGAACATTTGCGTCATCAAGTAAACGAGCCAAACGTGCTAACACGTCTAGTGGGTCTACTTCGCCTGTTGCGTGACCAGTATCAATTGGAGCAGCAACTGTTCCGTATGTGTTAGTACCAATGCCTGCAACAGCAGCAGTAATAACATTTACGTCAAATGCGTCTTTCAATTGATATGCAGCGTTATCAGATGCAACCTGTTGCCAGTTTACATGAGAGAAACGCTTCTCTAAATCATCCACCTTGAACTGGAAATATTTCGCTTGGTCAACTTGTAGCACTAGTTCTTGGTCTGTTAGAACCGTAGACGATAGTGAAGTTGTCGCACGAGTATAGTCAGTTACTGTGATGGTCGGCTCTTTGATGATGTTCACTGTATCACCAAACTGTGCAATCTCGCCCATGTAGTCTGTGTTACAGATAGCTTCAGCTACTGCCGATTTACGGAAGGCAACTTGTACCTTCTTTGAAAAAACTTCCGGTAACCAGAACGAGTTTGTTTGCCCCGATGTTGCCGGATTATAGTTAGTAGTGCCTGCTTCGAAGCCCATAACTTTCTCCTGTTTTTAAAAGATTAACAAACATTATTTTGTTAATGCGTGAAAACCTTTTGTTGGTTTACTTAATAAAGCTAACCATTTACTATTCGACCTTCTTTAAAAGCTTCGTCAATCTGAGGTTGAAACTTCTCATATTGGTCTATAGAAAGATTAGCAATCTCTGAGGTAGTCCATGTTTTCTCTTGAGGAGTCGGGTCTTGCGTTTTAGCTTTAACCGACACTGCATCAGCAGCGCTTCCTCTAGAGTCAACTTCTGGACTCTTTATTTTTGGCTTGGCTTCAGTAGGTTTATTAGTTATACCAGCATCGAGTTTGTATAGTTCAATAGCTCGTCCTGCAAGAGACGCATCACCTGTGTTTTTATAAATCCAATCTTGGATTGCTTCAGGTTGTACTCTAGCCCAATCATGAAAATCTTCTGAATCTCTGATTTCTCTAAAGTCCGGATGAACATTTAATAACTCTTGTTCAGCCGCTCGTCTATTACTTATTGACTCTTTTTCTGACAGCTGAGAAACTTGCTGTTTTAAAGTTGCTAGTTGTTCCTCTGCTCTCATATGAGCTACTGTTTCTACTACATCGAACACGTCAGGATAGTCCTCTTTAAAAGTAGCCAGTTCTTCTGGGGTTTTAGGAGCTACATAGGTTGTACGTCCAGCGAGCATTTCCGCTTTTAAGGATTGCTCTTTAGATTTCCAATCGCCTAATTTTCTATCATAGTGCTTCTTTAAATCATCATAACGCTTTTTAAAGTCGACCTTTTTATATTTTTCAGTCTTCTCATCTGGTAAAGAATCGTCACTTGTAGCTTCTTTAGCTTGTTCAATTATCTTGGCTTCCTCTTCTTTATCTAATATAGGCGCGCCACTTGAGATAACTGCTTCTCTCTTGTCTGCTACATATGCCAATGAGTCATCAGCGCTCTGAAACCCGGTATCGGATTTTGGATTACTGTTATCCCACTTCTTATTTTTGTTATAAGGATTTGGTGTTGCTTGTACTTCTTCTTGCTTTTCTTCTGCTTTTGCCATCTTGACCTCCATTAAGTGCCAGCACAATGCTGGGTAGCTTTCGGGGTTGTAAAAATCCAGAGTGCAATTAAGGTAGCTCTGGGGTTGTCACTACAAAGTCGAATTGTATTTCGCGAAAATACGTCTCGGTGTTTTGTAGTTAGTTAGTTAATTCATTTTTCCTTTTTTATCTAAAATAGAATCTGCTTTCATTTGAGCTAGTTGCTCTGCACGATTTCTATCTATAAAGTCTTGCTCTGCTTTCATTCTCGCAATACCTTCATAATCTGTGTCTGGGTCTATTGAACTTGAAGGTGTAAGAAAAGTATCAATACCTTTGTCTACTGCTCTGCCAACCATAGCTCTTGGTCTATCTACTGCGGACGAAACTTTTAGTAACGCTTCTTTTCCAATTCTTATAGCTCTTTGTCCTAAAGTTTCTTTAGATTGGTTTTTATACATATGGTCATCTACTGCGCCTCCATGACCAAAACCCGGTAAATTTTTTATTTTGAATCTGTCACCACTTAAATGAACTATATGTTGACTCATGTTTTCACCGTCTATTCCAAGCTGTCTAATCAAATTGTTTATTTCTTTTCTTGAATAAGTTTTACTTGACGGACCTAAAGTTTTTGTTCTTACTTTACCGCCTTGAGAATATGAACCATACTTAGGTTTCTTCATTAGAGAATAACCACCAGACTTAAATCCTTCATCTCCCATTTGTTGATACTCTTGTTTAGCTTCGCCTTCATCATAGTCTGCTTCGGCTTTAGCCATCATTTTTCTAAGCTTGTCCACACCTAATTGTTTTACAGCTTTGGCTGTTATAACAAACTCACCATCAGATAATTGAGCTGGAATTGAATCGCTTGTCTCTGTACCCGGACCTTCTACTTCGCCCGCTCCAGTAAATTCTCCTGTTCCCATGTTACTTCCAAGAACATCTAATATTTCTTCTAGTTCAGGATAGTCAGACATTGCTTGACCTAACACCTCTTCTTGCTCTGCTGTTAGACCGCTTTCTTGCTCCATCATCATATCATCTTCCATCATCATGTCATCTTCCATCATCATGGATTCGTCATCAAAGTTTAAAGGTACTTCTGGTTGTAACATAGAACCGGCTGTATCAAAAGCGTCTACCTCTCCACCTTCAGCGTATCCTGTTTTTAATGGACTATACATAAATGCTTCCTCCCTGTCAGCTACTGGCACAGCTTCTTTTGTCAGTCTTCTAGCTTCTCCTTTTTCTGTTTCTGGATAAGTTGATTCCATTCTCCAGTTTCTTGCTGAGTCCGCTAGTAGTCCGCCTTGTGCCATTTTCATTCCCCTGTATTCTAAAGGTGTTTGTTCTCTTAACAATCTACAAGCTTCTACATTGCCATCAGCGCATGCTTTTCTTAAGCTGTCTAGTTGAGAGGGTACACCCATATTATTTTTTCATTAGTGTGGTTCTTATATTTAATATTTGTTCTGCTAAAGCGTATCTTCCTTGTGCCTTAGAGATTTCTTTTTCTTCTGTAGAGTTCATAACTCTGTTAACATTCATTTGTTTTTCTTTTTCTAAATACTCTTCAAATAAATGCCAAGTAGGAGATGACACTAAGCTTTTTAACTGTCTTGTATCCATTGTTAGCCTTGTGGCATCTGCATCTGTGGAGGAACATTTGCAGAAGTAGAACCACTAAACTGCTCTTCGCCCGGTTGTGGCGTTGCTCCTGTACCTATGTTACCGTCTCCTGTTCCTGTTACATCACCCGGTGGTGGTGCTTCTGGTGCAGGTTGTTGATTCTGTAATCCTATAATCTCTGCATAAATCGCCGCTTCTTCAGGCGAGTTAATTATTTCTTCGGGGTCAAAGTCAAGACTGTAAGCAAGCTCTTGTATAATTTTCGACACTTTGACAAAAGGCGCAACAGCGGGATTTTGTACTGACTGTAAAAAGGTTGTGAGTCTTTGAGACCTAACTTCTTTTTGCATGAGTGAACTAGTGCCTGTAGCTTTAACTTCAAGGTCTCCAGTAACATTTAACTCTCCTTCATAAAATTGCATGTTCCATTGATAAAAAGCTTTACCTAATGGTTTTAACAGGAAGTCATCTAAGTTCTTTACAACCGTCTTAATGTTTAAAGAGGCTGCACCCATTAGCATTGACATACCTGATGCTGTTCTTGTCATTCCTTGTACACCTGTATTACCGTGAGAGTAGGAAGGTATTCCTGTTGCTTCGTCTGCTAGTTGTCTAAACCTATCAAACATCTGCATATTCTCTGGTGCTGTGTTAGGAAACTTTAATCCATATATAGACTGACCGGGCATACCCGCTTGTCTTTTAAATATCTTGCCGGGATATATTTCCATAGACTGACCGCTAACCAAAGCCGCTTCGTCTATATCAAATACTAAAGACCCCGCTAGTGCTAGATTGTCTATAGCCATTCTTGCATGACCATTCATAATCTGCTGTGCATCTTCCATGTTTTCTGGAACTCCCACACCCCAGAAAGAATAAGGATTCTTTTCATAAGGGAATGCGTGATATGGTAGACGCGAAGGTTTAAAAGGATTAGAAACAAGTCTTAGAATTTTACCCATACAAACCCAAGCATTAATTTGTATTTCTTCTAAGTCATCTATACTAGGGTCAACATTGAGTCCAGCTTCTCTAGCAAACTCAGCATCCATTACTCCCCAATACTCTAATACTTCATATCTTTCTGTTTCATTCCAACTAGTATTGTTATCTAGTTTTATTTCACTTTCAAATGACCGTTTATTATAGTTATAACCTTGTCTGATACATTCTAATATTTTTTCTTTATCAAAGAAAGGACGATTCATTAATGCTCTTAGTTGAGACTTATTGTACTTATGTCTATGTACAATCCATTCTGCATCATCCATTGAAGTTGCGTTAGGGTCAGGATAGAAATCCCATGCACTAACAAACTCTAACCTCGGTACTCTTACTCCTTCCGGTCTGTAAGCTCTCGTACCGTCTTCTTTAGTTTCCCATGAGTGTAATGTTTTATTATAATTAAACGGACCTTTGACGATGCCTGTACCCAAAAGTACCGCTTCAAATAACGCATTACGCAACTCCGTTGTTCCATTAGATTCTTCAATCTGGTCATGGATTAATTTCTCCATGCGTCTTGCTGCAATTTGTGCCGGTTGTATCTGCGGCATGTCAGGAGAACGAGCGACTCCTTTCTGTATGACTACTTCATCTTCTTTGTTTTTGTACTCGTCTTCTAACGAACCAAGAAACTTATCTGAATCTGTTTGGATTGCTCCCGGTTTTAATTCGTTACCGTCTCCAGCAAATCCGACATCAAAGGGATTGAAGTTACCTAAGTTGTCGTCTGTTACGCCTTCTAGTGATGAGTAGTCTAAGTTACCTTCTAACTCTGGTGAGATATCTAAAGGACCACCTAGGTCATCTTGTAAAGGATTTAAGTGAGCATATTCCGCAATACCGTCTGGTAAGGGAGTCTCTTGTATCTGTAATGGAAACTTCGCGCCAGAAAAAACTACATCGGCAAGTTGTCCATAGGCTGCAAGAGTTTTAGTCTTAGTAACTTTTATAAAGACTTTAGACTTTTCGTTTTCTTTAAACTTAATGTTCTTATTATAAATACCGCGGTAGTTATGATAAGAGTTTAACCAACGACCTTCATCATCTTGTCTTCCTCGTTCAGCCGCTTCAAATTTTTCTTGTACTAAACCAGCTAACCTAGAAATAAATACTTCGCTTTGTTCTGTTGGTATTTCTTCTTCAGACATACTAGCAAAGTCATCAGCCGATTCAAACGGCTGTTCAGATTCGTTAATATCGTATTGTATTTTTTTCTCAGCCATTTACACGAAATTTAAGTAAAACCAATAGATATACATTATACAACGCTTTAAAGGTTTTGTCAACCCCTAAAAGCAAAATAAATTTAATATCCAAATACTTCGTCTACTGGTTGCGCTGTATCAAGGTTTCTTTTAAATTCAAACATGTCTTGGTGAACATTAGCCCTAGGTCTTGACATTATCAAATAACGCAATGCATCATAGGCATGGTCAGGGGCTTTTGTGTCTACATCTTCCGGTCTTACTTTATCTACAGGTATTGTCTGTAGTTCTCTAATCAGATGAGGACAAGAGTTAAAGATTTGCATCTTAGGTCTTCCGTCAGTCTTATTAGGTTTTAATCTTTCATGTACTTGTATTTTACCTGCTAATCTATTTTTATCTGCTGGTCTTAGTTTATGTCCGGCTCTAACAAGTATCTCTCCTATTGTTGGACCAGTATAACCTGTTCTGTTCCAAGCCGCTCCGTCTAACACGCCCGGTATAGAATAAGCATCTTCTGCTTCATAGGCAGTCATGCGTTCTGCTAAATCCTCTCCGGTTAATCCTTTTTGATAAAGTTCTCTATATATTATAAGTGTATCATCTTCTGGGTCAACCGCCGCCCATATTACAGCAGACTCCGCAGAATAACCGTAGTCAACTCCTTTAAGTCTTGACCAACTATGAGGTATATCAAAAGGAGGAATAATATGTTTTTCTGTGTCAAATTCTACAAACGCCGCACCTTCATTAATTTCCCAGTTACCTTCGAGTAATTGTTTTCTTTGTACTGGAGGTAGAGACTCTAACATCTTCATATAGTCAGTGTCTGCTAAGTATGGATTATCTTGTAGTAAAGCAGGTATAAACTTTCTTATAACATTATCTTTACCTATAAAGGTTTCATTAGCTGGCGCTCCTTCTATATATCTTTTCTTTACCCATGCTGCTCCGCTACCGCCGGGGTTAGCAGTACAACGCATATACGTTTGTATTTCTGGGTCTGTTGTTCTTAGTCGAGAGGCTAAGTAGTTCCACGCGAACTCGGTGGGTAGGTGAGTAATTTCATCAAAGCCAATCCAACTATAGGCTTGTCCTTGGAATCTATATACATCTGAATCTTTTTCTAGGAAAGAGAATTGAATAGTAGCGCCAGAAGGGAACTTCCATATCTTGTCCACTTCTCTAAACTTAGCTCCGATAAAAGCTTTGGGGTAAAGCTCCCTACTCTTATCAATGAGTTCTCTAAGTTCAGGCATAGAGCGTCTTAGTATTAATGCTCTGTGTTGTTCTCTGTGTGCGTATCGTAATGGGTCAACTAACATAGCGTAAGACTTACCGCCTCCAGCTGCGCCACCATACAAAACATCTTTCTCAGGGGCGGCGAGGAAATCTGTTTGCGGTCCGGGGTTTGGTTCAAAGAGTATCCTCTTGCCCGCTAAGTTAGCACCTTTGATTGCTTCCTTAGATATAATACTCTTTTTCGGATTGCTTGCTACTTTCTTTGCAGCTCTAGTAGCGGTCTTTACTTTCTTACTCGCTATTTTTTTATTAGCTTTCTTTTTTTTATTTGCTCCCTTAACTTTGCTGAAGCGTCTAACAGCCCCTTTTTTAAATCCTCTTTTCTTAGCAGGAGTTCCATCAGCTTTTAGTTTTACTTTATCACTAACAACAGCATACTGTTCTATATCTAAGTCAGGGTATTTCTTTTTAAACTCCTCAAGGCTTATGTAACTAACAACAGTCATTTCTTAACTTTGCCACCCTTCTTAAATCCTTTTTTCATTTTAGCATAAGCTGAATCACTAATAGTAGAGTTTGCTTTACTTCTACTTGTACCTGCTTTCTTTCTAGCATTCATATTATCGTATAAACCTTTTTTCTTATTTGTATTTGCCATTGTTAAATTCCTTTGTTATCTAAAGAGTATCTTAAAGAAGTTCCTTATTTTAATTATTTATAAAATATAAAAAATAATTGCTCCTTCAGATATTCTATAAGAATATTATACACCTTATTTTATTAAATGTCAAGCGATTTGTATCTTTTATTTATTACTTTCATTAAACCCGCCGGACTAATTCTTCTATCAGTTTTAAAATATAAATAATCACAAGCTTCTCGTAACGATAGTGCTTTATTTTGTACATGTTCAGCAGTCTCATCTAAAGCTTCTAACTGAGACTCTATAGGTTCGTAGAAACCCGCGTGCTGTTCCGAAGTTTTGTAACCAAATGGTATAGTAGAACCTTTCTTTCTAATTAGTATTACTTCTTTATCTTGTTTTTCTAGCAAACTACTCATGGATTACCTCCGCATCATCTGCATCTATAGTTATTTCTTCTTTTGCAGGCATAACAAAGATACCTCCTGTAACTGTATGGTCTACACTTACCTTTGCTTCCTTAATAACACCCACTCTATCTAACAAACTCTGTGCAGCATTTAGTTTTTGATTAGCTTGAGGTATAGGAGTATTACTATCCATAATGTCTACGAGTTTATTTGCAGCTTTTGGGGCATTCCGCGCTAAAATTAGCGTAGCTATCTCTACAATTTCTTTCTGTAAGGACTTAACTAGCGCAGTAGACCCTGCACCTTCCTTATATCCCGCCTTAACCATAGCATTATTAATGTTTCCAAGGGGGTCTTCGTACAAAGCATCCAAGAACTTCTCTTGTTTCTCTGTATACTCTCTTCCATCTTTCTTTACAACCGCTGGTATCATAAGATTTTTCCAATATTAGTTATTATAATAGTATATTAATTATACACTAGCTTTTTGTATTTGTCAAGTAACTGGTTAACATTCTTTTTTGGCGTAAAATGCATAACATTGCTATAGATAGGAGTAGGGGGCGGGGTGGCGCGTGCCTAGGGGTCGCGCGCGGTAAAATATGCGCGTGTGTGCGGTTCAAAGAGGCGCGCGTGTGAGCGCACGGTCATATTGAGGGGGGGCGCGCAAGGATTTTTTTTGAGGTTGACTGGTAAACGCCAAAAACTAACACCAAATGAATATATTTTTTAATCTTTAGAAGTTTAACCACGGTTAAAGATGTAATGTATTGCGGTTGCTGGCTTATTAGGTTATTTTCATAATTTGATATCGAAGCAATAAAAATTATTTTCCGGATATTTTCGTTTGGGCTATTGACAGGGCGGGCGGGCTTCGGTAAAAAGAGGGGTATCAGTTGAGTTAGCGCTGATTTTATACCAAAGTTTAACCGCGGTTAAAGATGTGCCAAAGGTTAGACTGAATTTTAAAGAGGGTTGAATAGGAACGCGATACACTCACTCTTTAAATGTGATTTGGTTGCACTTTAACAATTAGGATTTAGGCATGCATTTGGAACATTAGTTCATTAGTGCATGAATACCTATATCCGTAATAATATAACTTTCAAAAGGAATAAAAATGACTAAAAAAGATGTAGAAAATCAAAGAGAGCATGATGTTGTAGACACTCCCGTTTCAAGCGATACATACAAAGAAACGGCGCTATTTCAAGCGAATGCAATTTTATCCGAAGCGGTCATAGAGAGCGCAGAAACAAAGGATAAAAAAGCTAGTGCATGCAATGACATTGTGCAGTTATTTTCAGAGTTTACAAAAACCAATTGCGATACCAAAAAACAGCAATTATTTTTAGAAGCGAATATTAATTTCAAAGCTAAAAAAGGTGTTTGTAGAGATGATGCGATTAAGTTAACACCAACGGCTAGCGCGGTTATTTCTGCTACTATGAGATATATCAAAAAAGGCAAAACAATAACCGACAGTACGACTTATAGCACTATCAAAAATGAGTTTTTAGTGAAGCCGTCAAAGGCTCAAACTGAAGCGCTTTCAAACTTCAAAAAGCATTCTCTTGAAAATCAGCAGTTAGCGTTAAAATTAGTGTCTGAATACATAGCCACTAAAGAAGCTGAAAAGCAAGCGGAACATGAAGCAAAAAAGCAAGTTGAAAATGAAGCTAAAAACGAAGCGATTGTTCAAACTACAATCACCAAAAAACCACCTGTAAAAAACACAAGAAAAAAGGGTGCAATGGCTGATTTAGTAGGTGCAATAGCTTAGAAGTAAAATAGAGAAACCCGCAGAAATGCGGGTTTTTTTACGCCTATTGAAAATATTTTATATAGCCAAGGCGCTGAAGTTTTAGTAATTGGTATTATCAATAATATCAATTATTAAAAATTCGTAGATGACATTCTTAACCGCGGTTAAAGATGTCAAGGTAAAAATTACAACCTAATTCAAATGTAATTATTGGAGATGCTATGACATTTTATATTGTTAAAGTAAATGGTGAAAAATATCCTTTGCCACATAGTCCTTTTATATATGGCAGTCGTTCAAGCGCAACAAAATGCGCTGAACATTTTTCACAAGTTGGAAACAAAGTTGACATTGTAGAAACTCAGTTTAAGAAAAAAGAATTGAGTCATCATTACAAAGATACTTTTATTTTAAGGTAGTCTGCAACCTAATTTTAAATGCAGTTATTGGAGATATTATGTCTTTAAAAGAGAAAAAATATCAACAACAATTTATTGACAGAATGTCGCAAAGAAGTGTTGAGTCTTTGCTACTGGAAAGAGATGAGTTGTTGTTAGCTATTAACCAAACCATTGGTGAAATAGCAATTGGTTATGTTACCAACAATCACAAGCTGATTGAATTAGAAAATAACAACGGCTTTGAATGGTCTTTTGATGAATTCAAAAGAATTAACATAGCATTGAAAGACAAAGGAATAGAAATGTTAGAAATTCCTTTTGTTGAGTTTGATGTTTTTATAGAAAAAGCTTTAAAAAGGTCTTAGATTGCAACCTATTTCAAATGCAATCTTATTGGAGATGATATGTCTAACCAATGGATAGAACTTCCCAAACAGGAAGTCAAGCCCTTGCACAATGTCCGCAAGTTTAAAAGTCTA
>Ga0208669_1000353_pt1 | contig 18714 bp, 37 predicted proteins | sample 21_taG_FD_184095 | JGI IMG/M metagenome (GOLD analysis project Ga0208669, IMG submission 184095) | Marine viral communities from the Subarctic Pacific Ocean - 21_ETSP_OMZ_AT15319 metaG (SPAdes) (version 2) | ecosystem: Environmental > Aquatic > Marine > Oceanic | place: Pacific Ocean | collected...
AAAAGACAGTTATTATTTTACATATACAGTGACGGTAGTGTAGATAAAAAATATGTGAGATGAAGAAAATATTAATATTAAAAAATCATAAATGTTAGGAATAGGTATAGGTGTAAGTAAAAAAACTCCTGTTGTAGGAGGGTCAATATCACCATCTGATATAAGTGGATTAGATGTTTGGTTTAAAGTTAATACAGGTATAACTGCTGCTAGTGGTAATACGTCTGACGCAGGTAATATGGCAAATAAAGAACCTATTAATCAATGGGACGACCAATCAGGAAATAATAGACACGCTTCTCAAGACCAAGGCGGTGAAAAACCTATCTGGATTGTTGACTCAGATATATTTGGAGGACTAGTATGGCCTGATGATACGCAAGATACACATTTAAACATGGCAACAGCTGTAGGGGGTGATTCAGATTTTATTGAAGCAAATGAAGATTTTACTATTATGATAAGAGTTATGTTAACAAGCTTTAACACGGGTATGGCGTTAATGGGAAGCGCTGCAAGAGAAGTGATTAAATGGACAGACGCTACAAGAGTAGGAATTTTCATAGGAGGAAATACTCCTATAATTGAATTTGATGAATCTGAAGATTCACTAAGAACTGATACTTATTATATTCATACACTTACTAGAAGAAATGGAAGTACAGGAAATCTAACGTATCATATACATGGAGGAAGTTACAATGATAAGTTTTGGGACGATGACGGTTCTACTCGTCAAGACGCTGATGCTTTTACTTTAAATAATATAGGGTGTGCTGCTGACAATGCATTACCAGTAGAAGGAGTATTTAAAGATGTTCTTGTTTGGAAAGGAACAGCCTTGAATGATTCACAAAGAAACGATATGTATACTTATATAAATGGACAAGACTATTAAATGAGAAAATTATTATTGTATATATTTTTAATATTAACAACTATAGTTAATGCTCAAAATTTAAAAAATCAATTTAAATTTGCTACAGTGTATGGAGCTATCAATGGAGGAACCTCTGTATCTGATGTAGATGTTTTTTCTATAACCGATGGATTAACTACAGAAACAATACAAACTCCTTATGATTATAATATTACATTAGGAGTTAGGAAGATAGCTAGGTTTGGATATGAAAACAAAGCTAATACTTTTTATGATGGTACTGAAAAATCTTGGTCTGACGCCGCTACTGTAGGTAAGATTAGAGGTTTAGAATATAAGTTTCAGTTTGATATAAAACGTCAAGAAGGTGTTAATTATTTAAATCAACATCATTTTATACGTTACGCTGCTCATGATAATTGTAGTAAGGTCTTATGTGTTAAACATTTTTCTTTTAAGGGAGAATATTTAGAAGATGGTTTTGCTGATATTAAATACTTTGAACTATCGCAAAGATACAGGCATAGGGTAAGCAATAGTCTATCTTTTAATGCGGGAGCTGTACAAAGAATAGCTGAGCCTTATGGGTACGACCCCTTAAACGAATGGATGTTATCAAATGGTAGTCTTCATTATACCTATTTAGCTATACAAGAAGGTTATAATGTAAATGTATATGAAAATCAATATACTAATCCTTCTGGAGAAATAGTAGCTACAAGTTCAGAAGTGTGGGAAGAGTTAATCATACCCGAAGTGTTGTCTAACTATACAATAAAAAAAAGAAAGGAACTAAAATCACAATGGAACCATTCATTAGTAATAGGGTTTGATTATTACTATTACTCTAAAGAATATTGGCTACACTCATGGGGTAATTTAATGCCTTATCATTATGATTTAGGTGATGATTATTCTTATCATAATTATAATAACGGACAGTGGTATGATTATTCAGGTGGAGCTATATTTGGTAAAAAAATTAATAAACAAGTAGGTATTTTTGTAGAAGGAAAGTACAATAAATATTGGAATAGAGAATGGTATAATTTTAAATTAGGAATTAATTACGTAATAAGATAATGTATAACTATAAAATTTCTGTATTAAAAGTGGTTGATGGAGATACTATTGACGCTGAGATAGATTTAGGTTTTGATATTAAAGTAAAGAAAAGAGTTAGATTTATGGGAATAAACGCTCCAGAATCTAGAACTAAAGATTTAGAAGAAAAAGCAAGAGGATTAGCGGCTAAAGACAGGGTTAAGCAATTATTAGAAGGATGTAAGAATATACAATTACATTCTCATGGTATAGGTAAGTTTGGTAGATGTTTAGGAGAAATATTTTTAGATATGGTAGATGGACAAGAAAAATTAACTATAGAAAGCTTAAATGAATTATTAATTAGAGAAGGACACGCAGTAGAATACCATGGAGGAAAAAGATAAAAAGTCGGAAGGATTAGGCGATACATTACAGAAGGTTATTACAAGAAGTGGTATTACTAAATATGTTAAAATAATAAGTGAAGATTGTGGTTGTGATAAAAGAAGAAAAAAATTAAATAAATTATTTCCTTATAAAAAATGAGTTACCTATACGAATCTAAGGATAAAATATTAATGTCAGAATCTTCTGTATGGGGACCTGAACATCAATGGTGTGTATGCTCTGTATGGAGTGATTCTGTTAACCCAAATTATCGTAATCACACTGCTCCAGGTTGGTATGACACTAGTTGGTTATGTCAAGATGACCCTAATCAATGGTGGCCAAGAGCTTTTTCTCATCCAGGAAATCCTTTAAATCCAAATTATCCTTCTAACTATGATGCGTTTTATCATTACGTTGTTTCTCAAGTTGGACCAATAAATATAGGAGACCAAATAGTTTTTGATACACAGGCATATAATTACGCTAGTTGTAGTTTAGGAGATGTCTATGCGGTTACAAAAATATGCTTTGTATATAGAGGTCATTATTATATGAACCCACAAACATATACAATTTTAGGAGCCCCTCCTAGTAATCCTGTTCCAGGATACAATATACACAGAGGACCTTGTTGTGAATCATTTCCTAACACTTCTATAAAAACAAGTTGGGATTGCGTGCAAATTGGAGACCACCCAAAATTTGGATACAAGTGTGTAGAAATACAAGGTATAGGAGGACAGTATCCTACAAAAACAGATTGCATCAACTCTCCTTGTAGTCAACAAGTTCCACAAAATCCCGACCCAGGAATGCCAGGCGGAGGACCAACATTAAACCCCCCAACACCTTAAGATATGGAATTTAAAGAAGATTATTACGAATGTGGTCATCCAGACGCTCCAGGACCTAGACATATATGGGACAGTCCTGAATTTAGTAAAAAGAATCCACCAAATAATTTTTGGGGATTACATATATGGAGGGTTTGTAATCACTATAATATATCTATGGTTGGTTATCATCCATCCACATGGACTGGACAATCTACATGTGATTGGCCTGGGGTAAACACTTACACTCCTAACACTGTAGGCCCTTTTTCTTTTTGGGGAAATCCATTTTGTACACGATATTGGACTGGAACAGCGTGGGCTTATAATGTAACAGGCCCTACTCCAGCTGGGTACTTACCACTTACTGATTATCATCACACAAATTATTTTTATGATTGGGCGGTTAGTGAACTAGGTCCAATAAATGTAGGGGACAAAATAGAGTGGAATTGTTGCGAACCACAATCCCCATTTATTATAAATACTGGTACACCTCCAAATAATGAGCTGTATCCAAGCCCCTTTTGTGTAAATAGTACTATCGGAGGTTCAGGTTCAGGAAATAAAATATGTCTAGAATATTTAGGCAGACATTATATAGGGGGGCATCCAACAGTTCAAAATCCAAACGGAAGTTATTCAACGTTACCTTGGCCTATTCAGGTAGGACAATATTATTGGGATGGTACTTTTATGGACACAAATGTAATGAGTGCTAGTGTATATTCAATGCAAGATTATCCAGAAGAGGAGCCTACATGTTGTAAAAGTTTTACACATGATACATCTTGGGACTGTGTGCAGATAGGAGACCATCCTAAGTTTGGATTTAAATGCGTAGAAGTATATGGAGCGTCAGGTCAATATGAAACTAAACAAGAATGTGTTACTTCTCCTTGTAGCCAACAAGCTCCATGGGATTTAGACCCAGGATTGACACCAGATGGAGGACTTTTATTTCCTGAACCAGAATAATAAAAATGTTTCCTTATGAAAAATAACACAGCAATTAACAAAAAAGGTCAAACGGTAAAATTACCTAGTGGTTGTACTCCGTGTGATGTTCTTGTGTCAAGCGATTCTTATTATCTTTATAATCCTGGTAAAACTGGGAATCATTTTACTGGTATATCTAAAGATTTAACAAATTATAATCCAAATATTCCTCCTGGAACTCTTCCTCCTCCTGGTGTGAATTGGCCTGATTTTGGTAAAACTGTAGCTATGTATGGTGATAAAATATACGCTGTAGACAAGTTGAGTGAAGGAATTTATGAATGGGAAATTGATTATGACCTTTGTGAAGCTAAACATATAAACACTTATTTTTTAAAACCACACAGTACACTTGGTACTTTAGCTGGAGCTTGTATGAAAGACGCTAATACACTTATAGCTGGTTCTGCATACGTACAAGGTAGTCCTTACCATATACACTCAATATTTAGGATAAATGTTGGTAGCCCAAGTTCAGCTGGATTTGTACATCATACTATATTATTTAATCTTCCTTTTGGGCTTCAGGTAATGGGAGATATAACTTATGTAGCTTCTACAAGTACTATTTTAGCTTTTTTAAAACCTATAGGTGGTGGTACTGGTAGATACATATATCATTTTGATATGAGTGGTAATGTTTTAAGTTTTACAAATTTTAGTGGTCCTACGGTAATTGGTGGTCCTCCAAGTACAGCAGGAGTTGGGTCTTTATTTCATTACGGAGGAAAAGAATATCTTTCAGAATATACTGCATCTGGAGCTATATATGAAATAAAAATGAATCCAGTATCTTATACTTTAACAAACTTAGTGCCAGCTCCACCTTATACTGGAGACATGGCTTCGGCTCCTGATACTGCTAATCCTCAATATAGAAGAAATTTTGGATGTGAGACATCGTGGGAGTGTGTACAGTTAGGAACTCAGCCAGCTCATGGTTATAAATGTGTAGAAATACAAGGAGTTGTAGGAACTGCTAGTGGTGGACAATACGCTACTAAACAAGATTGTTTAAAAAGTGGTTGTGAAGGAATAAACCCAGACCCAGGTATGCCATTTGGAAAAATAGGATGTATGGACATAAAAGCGATTAATTATGACCCAACTGCTACATATCCATGCCCTAACTGTTGTATAATGGGTACAGGAACAACATTACCTGCAATTCCAACTAAACCATTAGTAGGAGGAACAAGCGGATTATCTGGAACATCCACTGAATCAAATGAAGACTCTCAGTCAGTTGACGAACAGTCAGGAACTTTTTCTGAAACAGAGGAATAATAAAAATTTAAAAATTATGCCAATACTTACACATATAAACAACATTCCTTTATTTAACACACCAATAGAAGCTTTAAGCTATGGTAGTAATAATGGATTAGTAGGATATCACACACATATATATAATGGTGTTACAGGATATATGGCTGGAGCAACACATGGACAAGCTGCTGGTTCAAGTCAAGGGAGTTCTACAACAAATAATATTAACACACAAGGAAGTTATTAATAAATAAAAAATTAAATTATGAGTATATTAGGAACAATATTTAGTGGAGGAGCTAAAGATTTAGTAGAAGGTGTCGGTGGAGTTATAGATAACTTACACACTTCTAAAGAAGAAAAATTAGAAGCAGAACAAAAAGTAAAAGAACTTATAGCAAACTATGAGGTTCAAATGGAAAAAGAAATCTCATCAAGATGGGCGGCTGACATGGCTAGTGATTCTTGGTTGAGTAAAAATGTTAGACCATTAGTGTTAATATTTTTAGTAATATCTACAGTTTTATTAATCTTTATTGATGCAGGAGTTATTAACTTTGTAGTTGAAGCAAAATGGACTGATTTATTACAATTAGTATTAATTACAGTGATTGGAGCATATTTTGGTGGTAGGTCACTGGAAAAAACAAAAAAATGACAAAACTATATTATAGAGAGTTAATACATAAAGTTATGTTAGAAAAAGGTTACAAATACTTTACTAATGATAATTACGATGTAAACATTATAGGAATAAGAAATTCTGATACTAATGGAAAAGTTACAAATAAGTTTGACGATATAATGACTATATCATTTAAAGATGAAAATGGAAAGTGGCATTATTACGAATACGAATGTACAACAGACCCAGGGGATGATTGGATGGAAAATCCTTGGATTGATAAAATAGGTTGTGCTGTTTTAAAACCTGGACAATACAGAGGCTCTCATAAACTTAGATTACATGGAGGTAAATATTTAGCCTTAGGACAGAAAGAACCTGTAACAGTATATAGAGATAACAATAGAAACGATAAGTATGAATTTGATGAATCTACTTGTGACACAGGTGTGTTCGGGATTAATATACATAGAGCTACAGCTTTAGAAGGTAAGACTTCCACCTATGTAAACAAGTGGTCAGCAGGATGTCAGGTGATTGCTTCTAATGATGATTGGATGGAGTTTTTAGGAATATGTCAAGAAGCTAGAGAACATTGGGGTAATTCATTTTCATACACTCTTTTAGAGAGTAAAGATTTAATATAGTGGAAGCAGAAGATAGTATTATTTATAAAGATATATATAGAAATGCATATTTTGTTTTGACAGGAGTGTTATCAGTGGACGATTTAATAGAGTACAATGGATGTGTCTTACCATTTGAACCTTATTCTAAAAAAAATGAAATAAAGGAAGATGTATATAATGATATAATAAATCATTTTATTAAAACAGAAGAATACGAAAAATGTGGAGATATAAAAAAAATTAAAGATAGTGTATATAATAAAATAAATTCTTAACTTTGTAAAAAATAAAAAACGATGGCAAAAAATTATACTTTTGAATGTACCTTATCTATGTCCGCTAGTTCTGGGACTGGATATTCACAGTCACAAAGCGGCTCATATTCATTAAACATAACAGGTGTAGACCAAATAGCTACAGGTAGAATAGATGTTGCATCTGATAGTGACGCAACGATAATGGCTGCTCCAGGATATGGTAGAGTAATATATGTTAAAAATTTAGATGACACTAACTTTGTTAAAATATATGACGGAGCTTCATCTGCTGCTGACTTAATAGGTATATTAGAGCCAGGAGAGTTTTTATGTACAATTATAAGAGGAACAGGAATAACATACGCATTAGCAGATACAGCGACAGTAACAATTGAGTACGCTGCAGTAGAAATAGATTCTAACGCATAATAAAAATATTAAAATATGGCAACGCAATCATTATCAGTATCAGTTTCAGGAAGTTTTTCATTAACAGACTCCGAAGGAAATCAAGTATTTTCGTTCGCACCAAGCTTTACTACACTTAGTACAACAGTAGGTTCAGCTTTAATATCAACTGGTGAAATATTAACCAATGGTACTTCAGACACTACAATTAATTTAGCGAGTCATAATAAAGACCGTATATATACATTTATTAAAAATGTAGACACAGATTATCCTGTTGCGGTAAAACCAGATGGTGATGTTATTGCAGACCTTAAACCAGGTGAATGTTTCTTTTCTCCAGTTCATATAGATGGAGCGGGTGATGCCTCTGCAAATTTAGATATAGACGCTACAACAGCAGCTCAAAAAGTACAATACTTACTTTGTGATGGTCCTGATACAGGAATAGCTTCTGACGACTAATAGACACTATGCCCTTAATTAAAGACAAGGACAGGTATAAAAAGTTATCAGCTAGAGATAGAGGAAGAGGTCGTGTAACAGAAAATTCTAATCTACCTAATAAATTAATAAACACTTCTCAAAGACAGAAGCAGGGTTTTACTGAAGAAAGAAAATTAAAAGAAAGTAAATCTTCAGGTAATTTTAATTCTGTAAAATCAATACAACACGCCGCATCTGTAACTAATGTTTTTACATTGTCGAAAGGACAAACTTTAGAAAAGTTTTTAATTGCAAATGGAACAGGAAATGCGACGATTGATTTACATTGGAGTGATTTTCAACAAAAAGATTTGACATTTGAAAGTACAGATACTCAACAAATTATTGAATCTAACGCAAGAACAACAAGGTTGTTCAGAAGAAGTATGGTAGCTTACGATTCTTTTGCGGGAGCTAATGATACTGTCTCATCAGTTTCAAAGACAACTCAACCATTTGAAATAAAAGATTTGTTTTCTAATGTAGACAGAGATATATATTTTTATCTTTACACATCAGCAGCAATGCATGTTACATACCTAATCACTTAGTTAATAACTCTGTTCATAAGTTATTTTTAAGTATTTAATTTTCAATGAATTATATAATAATTTTATAGACATATTAAATAACACAAAATAATTATGTCTTTAGTTGATAAAATAAAAAAATATCTTTTAGAAAACCCTCACTTATTACGAAGTAAATACTCAGATACTGCAAAGAAATTTGGAACTAATTACGAACAAATTAGATTAGTAGCCAGAAGACTAAGAGCTTTAAATCCAGATAACGAACCAAAAGAAAAAGAAGTTTTAAATTTTCAAGAAACAGACAAAGAAGCTATTGTTACAGCAGAAAATTGTACAAGAGTTAAATCTTTAGATGACCTACTTACACAATGTGATGTAGATTTAAATAAATGGTTTGTAGAGAAATACGATATAGGAACCTATGAAGTTACAGGTTTTGATAAAGAACGTAATCCTATTACTATTACTATGTATAGAACTAAAGCTTGGTTAAAACCAATTGCTCAAGAACTTAATATAGAACTTGTTAAAAAACAACTTAAAGAAGATTTATCTGATTTATCTCCTATTGTTCAAAAGAAAAAAAGAGAGCGTAGCGATAAGAAGGATAAATACCTTTTAGAAATATCAGCATTTGATTTACATTTAGGTAAAATAGGTATTAAAGGTGACAAGTATAGTTTGAAGATTGCGGAGAATAGATTATTTGATGCAATAGACCATTTACTATATAGAGCTCAAGGATATTATGTTGATAAAATATTATTTATAGCTGGTCATGACTTTTTAAATTCAGATGGTGATTGGCCAATACCTAGTACAACTAAAGGAACTCCTCAATTTAATTCTGATTACCATATAGATATATATAGAGCAGGTAGAAAACTTTTAATTAAAGCAATTAACTACTTGTCTGAAGTAGCTCCTGTACATGTAATGGTTATTCCTGGTAATCATGATAGAGAATCTATGATGCACTTAGGAGATACACTAGAATTATATTATGAAAATCATGAAGATGTAAAAGTAGATAACAATGATTGTCTTATGAAAATGTTAGTATATGGTAAGAATATGGTTGTATCTGACCATGGTGATGGTTGTAAGGTTAATGATTTACCTGGTATCATATCACAAAGATATAAAAATGCGTGGAGTGATGTAGACTACGTTGAAGTACATAGAGGACATCTACATACAAACAAGTCTACAAAACTACAAGCAATTGAAGAATTACAAGGTATCACTATTCGTAATCTTTCGTCTATGTCTGCCACTGATTATTGGCATGATAGTAAGGGTTACATTGGAAACATTAAAAAAGCCCAAGCTTTCTTGTTTCATAGAAAGAATGGACTTCAAGGTATATTAAATTACAACGTAGAGTTAAGTTAACTTCTCTGTAGTTCTTTAATATATTTATCTATAGTTTTCATACATTTTTCAAGATGCCTTAAATATTTTTTATAGTATCTAATTTGGTCTTGTTTCCTATAATTAGGTGGAACTAATTTACTATGTCTTCTCATTTTTCTTTTTCTATTAAGTATTCTAAAAGTTGTAACGGGGTGTATATAGTTAGCCCGTTATTATAACTTTTATAAATACTTGTAAAATTATTGGTTTCTTCATCAAATGTCCAAAGTGTTTTCACTCCTTTTTCTATTTGTTTTCTAAGTATTAGTTTGATGTTTTTGTAATTACTCATAAGCTCCTGTTATTTTATTTCTAATTTGTTCGTTTCTTTTTACTTGAGTATATCCTTTAATTTTTCTTTTAAAACCTGTTCTAGCGTGAATCTTTAAATCTACAACACGTGCATCACATTCTAAAGGTTTTTTAGGATTTATTTTGTTAATATCTCTTTTATAAACATTGTAGTTTAGTAGAGGGTATGTATCATCATACTCCCTACCAAACACAACATTTATAAGCTCCACTGTTTCTGTTTTAGTTCTATTACGATAAGGTCTTTCATATTCATAAGTGATATCGCAATAAACTATTTCTCCTGGTTCTATATTATCCATTAGTAATTCATTATTAATAATTCTTCTCCTTTGTTTTGTTTCTTTCCTTTCTGAGCTCCAGCTGCTTTTGTAAACTCTTTACTCACCCATCGGAAATCTTTTCTTGGATACATTTCTTCTAATTCATCAAAATAGTAATAAGACAAAGCAAATTTACCATTTATTTCATTTAACAACACAGACAACATATCGTGGTCACATGAATCAAAATTATGATTAGAATAATAGTTTTCAGTTTTCCAATAAGGAGGGTCTAAATAAAAGAAAGCATTTGGTCCATCGTATTTCATAATACAATCTATATAATCTAAATTTTCACATTTAGTAATTTTAGTTAAACGATTAACCGTATCAAGGTTAAGTAATCTGTCACGAAAAGAATCAAATTTTGATTTATATTTACCTTTTAAATCTACATATTTAGATTCCATTATTTTACTACCACTAAATACTTGTGTAGCTAAATAAGCATATTTCATACCTAGGTCCATTGAAAAATCTGGGAAACCTAAATCACATGTATCATTAATTTCTTTTTGATATTTATAAAACAATTTTTTATCTTGAGATTTTATTCTTTTCATGTGTTCATAAAACATAACTGGCTCTGTACAACATTGCATTAGATTTACCATAAACCTATTTTTATCGTTATAGACGACTTCTTTTAGTTTTGGACCCTCATGTATATCTCCCTTAATATAAACCCAGAAAGCTCCTCCAAACACCTCCACATAGGTTTCTATGTTTTTTGGTATGTATTCACATATCCATTTAGCCATTCGGCTTTTTCCTCCTATATAACTAATCATATCTCTTTCTTTTGTCCATTTCTTCTAATCTCTTTTTCATTTTATTTCTTTTAATATTATAAAAGATTGACCTCTGAATTTGAGTTATTATATACATTCCTGATATTATTCCAACTACAAACATTATTATTGCTAGCATTATTTTTCTCTTTTAATTTTTTCTAATTCAAATTCTAGATGAGCTATAGCTTTAGTTATATCTTCTACAGGACTTTCATGTTTATGATAAGCTCTCAGTAGATATGTTACAGCTGTGGCTAAATGATATGGTAATTCAAAATTATCACATACTCTTCTAGCTTCGTATCCCTCTTTACCTTTATAATATTCAGGTATTCTTTCATCACCTAATGTTGTTGTAGGATAGTATCCGTTCCTACCATAATCATAGTAATGTTTGTTGTGTTTTTTATCTTCCTTGGCCACGATATTTCTTTTTAAATTTAGTTTGACTTCTACTTGCATTCTTGGAGTGAACTCCAGGTCTTTTTTTATTTCTTTTAGCTCTAAATACGTAAGATTTTATTGCCATTAGTCTAGTTATTAAAATTTAGTTTTTCTATATATTCTATTGATTCTTTAAGTTCCTCAATAGTATCATTTTTTCTGTGTCTTAACTCATCTTCAATCAACTCCTCAATCATTTGGCTTTTTTCCATATAAGGATAATGTTCTATATCATTGGCAAACCACTCTTTATATAATTCTTCTACTGCTGAATGATTAAATTGCTCATAATATTCTTGTTGAACAATCTCCCAATCTTGTAATAAATCTTTCTTTTTCATTAGTCTAGTTTAGTTTTATAATGCTCTACAATTTTGTTTATTTCTCTTTTATAAAACAAATCAAATTCAACTAATTCTATATTACCTGAATCTGGATTAATTTGTTTTGGTTGAGTTTTTTCCCAATAAACATACAATACTGAACGTAATCTTTGACTAGGAGTTTTGTTTCCAAATTCTGTAGATTCGTGCTCTACAACTTTTGCAGCTTTTTCTACTGCATTCTTTTGGTCTTCATTTACAGGGTATGGTGATAATAATACATATCCTGTTTTTCTATTCATCTGGAATAGACTTACCATTGTTTCGTTTGATAGTTCAGGAGTACCTATATGTACTCTTAATGAACCATCGGCAAGGGTAGATATTTTCTCTACCCCGCCTTCAAATAATACTGATTTAGATTTCATGGATTTCGTTATAATTACCTAATATATGAATTGTTCTTTCTGATTTTTTGTCAAGAGGGTCAAATCCAGCTCCAGGCCAGTAATCATTCTCTTCACAATATTTGTATACCTCTAATTCGTGGTTGTACATATCCCTACCTTCATCTATCATGTCGTCTCCTAACTCAAATACATTGATAGAGAATGGTGGAGTTTTTTCTACAGCTATTATAATAAACCTTGTAGCTTGTACAGCGTCTAAATAAAAAGCTGCTTGTTTATGATATTTATATTTTCTAACAGACCTCATAAAACCATTGTAAGACGAGTCTTGTGTAGTTTTAAGGTCTACTATCATATCAGCTGATTCTCTGTAGTAATCTAACATACCCTTACAATTAACATCGTAAGTTTTGTTGTACCATTGTATAATCTTTTCTGGCTCTCCGTTTTGTAACAAACCCTTAACTAAAGAATCTTTCATTAACTTCATAGTAACTTGTTCTACAATATGAAAATCAGATTCAGAAACTACATCTTTAAATATATTCTTTTTAGTAAACTCTGCATACATTTCTTTACCCACCTTAGTTCTTTTGTCAAACTTAGGAGATACAGCGTAGTGATTATTAAATTCTTCAGGTTGTAAGACATTCATATGTATAGCTGAACCTAGCTTCATTGGAGCTGTAGCTGGTTGAGGGTTATCTTGTCTAAACCTAAAGTATTCAGGAGATACCGATATATTATTTAACATACTGTTAGATATATAGTCTGTATCATTGTAGTAATTAGAATAGGTTAAATCTTTATTTAGTAACTTCATCAACTTTTATCTCTTCTTTTATTTCTTTTTCTTCTTCTTTTTCTTCTTCTCTTCTTTTATCTATTTCCATCATGTTAGCTAATATCTCGCTAGCATTAGGAATCCTCATAGTATACTCATACATACTTTTGTCAAAATCTTCTATATCTTTTTCGTCAAAAGCTTGTTTGTTCCAAATTTTATGAACCCAAGTTAATAAAGCAACTTCGTGAGCTCTTATAATTTCACTTAAGAATTTTATAGATTCCTCTACTTCAGGATGTACCATATAGTTTTTACCCTGTATTTTAATTTTAGTTTTAGATTTAGATGTTACTTTTGGTTTTTTGGTTGTTGTTTTTTTAGTCATTTTCTTCTAAGTTTATTAATTGTTTTATTAGTCTTTCGTTTTGTTCTATTTTTTCTTTTAATATATCATTATCTAAAAGTAACTGAGAATATATGTCAGTTTCATTATCTATTAAATGTTGATATGATTTAAATAATTCAATAGTTGATTTAAACATTCTTTGTAAATGCGGATAAACACTTAAATAAATTTCTAGCTTTTTATCGTAATGTATAATAGAAGCGTGACCTCTATTCATAATCCTCCCTATTTCAGACCAACCTAATTTAATTCTGTTTCTTAGGAAAAACGCTAAAATCATTCTTATCTCTACAAGTTCTCTGTCTCTACGTTTAGAAAATAAAACTCTTTTTTCTACTCCTTGTAGTTGACAGTATTCTTTTATAAATTTATTTAAATGAAACTTATGTAATTGGTTTGTATTCATAATACTTTAATTGTTACTCCAGGATTTTCTTTATTATATTCATATTCTTCAAAAGATGGTATTATAAATAAACAGTTATCGTCTTCTATCCATCCGTATTTTACCATTAAATCTTGTACTGTTTGAGCGGGATTAATATAATCAAATTTTCTTCTAGAGTTTCTATGAAATTTAAAAGATATTTTATAAGGTATTTCTTTATTCTCTATCATATTTAGAAACTTTTCTTTATTATTTACGTATTCATTTTTAGAGTTCTTTATATAAGTCATTACTGTTTTGGAATGGATTAAATATTTTCCAGTCCATCTCTTTCCATTTTTAGAACTTGGAACATTACCTGATATAAAGATTTCTTTTTTCATAATATAATAGAAAGAGCTACTTAGCTAAAACAAGTATTATGACTTTTGGGTAGTCTAAAAAAGCCTTTCACTCTTTCCATTTTATTTAAAACGGCATATCGTCAGCGTCTGTAATCTCTACAGTATTATTAGCTAGCCCCCACTGTTCCATCATTGTTTGGTATTTACTTCTATCCTCTTGTGATAGTTTTTTATTCATATCTGCATTATAAACACATTTAGCTCCAGATTTATTACTCCATCTATATTTTACAGACTCTCTAATAGTAGGCTCTCCTGTGTCTTTATTTGTACCTACCCATTCTTCTGATATAAATGTAATCATTAAGTCTTTACCGATAGCGTCATTCATAGCTTTAGAATCGTCAGAAAAATCTGTAACACCTGCGTTTACTAGAAAGTCTTTCATTTGTTTTTTCTTCCATTCTTGTGTAGATGGTTTGTCGGTATTTTTAACTGCCCACATTTGTACTCTACCGTTTTTTCCACTACTTACTACATTAAATGTAATAAATGGTGAGCCCTTGTAATTATCTAGTAAGTCTGATGTAGTTATACTTACAATTTTACATTGATGAGCTCCTGGTTTTAAGTATTCTTGTTTTCCTTCTGGTTTAGAAGATGTTGTGTTTAATTCAAATGGTAATACATTCATTTCTTTTTCTTTTTATTATTAAATTTTTTTAAATTTTCTTCGTGGAGTTTACCTAATGTTTTAGTTAAAAACTCTCCAAGTTGGTCGTAAGTAATTGTACCTAAGTTTTGTTTCTGATTACTTAATGGTATATCTCTATCTTTATTTGCCATTCTTAATTTTCCAGTTGATATACTTAGTTAATGTTTCTCCATCAAATATAATTTTATCTTTCTCAGGAGCGTAAGGATATTGTCTACCTTTGTATTCTTTACTTTGTAGAGTTTGTATTGGTAGCCTATATAAGAATCTACCTATACCCCATGATACACACGCACGTTTAAACGCGTCAGACGCATGACCCTTTTGCTTCTCTACGTTAGATTCAGAACCAGTGTCTGATTTCCACACCCAACCATGTTCAGTATGTACACCTACACGACACATTAGTAGTCCACATGACTCGTAGTATTCTGTAGACCATTTATCAGGTCCAATTACTTCGTCTAGTAAATCTTGACAATCTCTAGCGTCTATGTAAGCGACACAAGTAGATTTTCCATATTTAGACGACTGAACTCTCCATTTATATGGTAGCTCTTTTTGTAACTCTTCTAATTTCATTTTTCTTTTGTTTTCATTTTACTTAAATCTTCTTTTATTTTGTTATACCCTTTTAATGCTATTACGAATTTAACAAATCTTCTAATCAACACTGGCTTACCTTTTAAGATAAGTGTTATTGCTATTTCTTTAAATAATAAAGTTAGTACGTTACGAACCATCTGCTTGTCTATACCCAAGTCATGTGATATCTCGTCTACTATTTTTTTAAATCTTGTTTTTTCTTTTTTTATATCTTCCATTAAGCACTTATTTATTTAAGTGATTGGCAAATATATACATTAATTTTTTAACGACAAAACTTTGTTAATAAAATGTTTTATACCGTAATATGATACCACAGCTAAACAGATGTACCCCAGTATAGTAATGGATATATATATTAGTATCATCATTAACGCCGTTCCGAAAATTATTTTATTTGGTAATGTCATACGTTTTCAAATTTGGTTAAACTACTGTTAAATTTCAATGGTATTTCTCCAACACCTATATTTCTACCTTTAGCAAATATAATATTAGCCATACCTTTTGTGTTATTACCTTTATCATCGTGTTCTATACCATAATATTCTGGTCTGTGTATTAGTATTACAATGTCAGAAGCTTGTTCTATTTCGCCTGATTCTCTAAGGTCAGACAAAGTAGGTTTACCCATAGCTCTCATACCTACACCACGATTTAACTGCGATAAAGCTATAATAGTTATTTCTAGTTCTTTAGCTAGATTTTTAAGTGTTCTAGCTACTTTACTAACCTCTTGTTCTCTACTAGAGTTTTTACTGTTATGTGATACTAACTGTAAATAATCTACCAATACTAACTTAACCTGTTTTTTAGTAACATAATCTTTTATTCTATTTCTTAAATAGTTAAGAGATGTTATATTGCAATCGTCAATACTAATAGGTAGTTTTTCTAATTGTCCAACAGCTTGATTCACCCTTAGATATTCGTCTTTACCAAGGGTACCGTTAATAATATAACTGTTACTTACTCCTGACTCCATAGATATTAATCTTTTAAGTAGTTGATTACTACTCATTTCGTAAGAAAATATCACAGACGGAGTGTTAGAGTATTTGCATGCATTCAATAATATCGCAAGAGCAAAACTAGTTTTACCCATAGATGAAGCTCCACCTATGATAACTAGGTCTGTTTCTTGCCAGCCCCCTGTAAATTTATCAATCTTATCAAATCCTGTTGCAATACCTAACAAACCATCTGTTGACATTCTTTTATTAATATCTTCTAATGTATCTGATATTTGTTTTGAAATATTATCTAAACTTTCAACTTTAGAAATTCTTATACCAGACAATTCGTTTTCTATAGAAGCTATAATATGATGTAAGTTCTCTCTGTTTTTTACACCATTATTTATATTTTGAGATATAGATATTAGTTTATTTTTTTGAAAAACATTTTCTAATGTCTCTATGCACGAAGTTGTTTTAGCTGGAGAATGACCCTTCTCAATAATATCAGAAAGAGTTGACGCAGCTCCAGAAGTTTTATTTAACATACCTTGGTTAAGAGTAACTAAATCTATCGTTTTGTTTTCTGACTGATATTTTAACATCAATGAAAATATTGTTTTACTCATTGGATATTGAAACAATCCTGCGTGTATTTCTGTTGAGTATTTTTCTAGTAAATTAGGCTCAAGAATAATTTTTCCTAGTAGTATTTGTTCTATTTCTCTATCTTCCATATTTTAATTTTGAGAGGGTAAATATACTATAAAAAATTAAAAGGGGGTCAAAGACCCCCAAATAATTATATTACCCAACATCCACTGTCGATTTCTTTTAGTATGTAGTAATCCTCACAATCTTCTTTATCAAGAAATTGAACACCATTAACTACCAAGTCATCAATGTTTAATGTATTTAAATCTACATCTATTTCTATTAAATAGTCATAAAGTTCTTCATAATACTCGTCATCTATATTTACACAACAAGACATCATTAATCTGTTTAAATTAAATTCTTTCATTACCACCAAGAACTATAAACAACCTCATCTCCTTCCATAATAGCTTGTTTAGCTTCTTTTATGAATTTCAAATCGTCTTCTTTCTGTTCTTGAATATCTTCTTCGTCCCAACTATAAGAATCATTTCCAAAGAAAAATCCTTCTGATTCAGGTAGTTCTTTATTAAGAATAGCTTTCTCTAAATTCGTTATATCTATTAACTCTAATATAACTTCTTCACAGTTAAATACTCCTTCTTTACCTGTTTTTTCTCTCCAAAGTTCTTCCATCCAACCCTGAAGTCTATTGTGCTTTCTCCAATAAGCTATTTCTTTTCCTTTTTGTATTGGAGCTCTTCTTTTTGCATACTGGTCTAATCCCATAATTATTTTTTTTAATATTAATATTATTGATGTTCTTTACAGGTTGGACAAATTTGGATGTCTTCTAATATTCCTGTCATTTCATCTCCACAACATGATAATTGTGTTTCTTCTTCAGATTCTTCTATATATTCTATACCATAAGAACTGTCATATTTTACATCATAATACTCATGAAAATCTAAGTTACAATCTTCACAATGTGAGTTATAAACTAATTGCTCATCATACATCTCAGAACCAAAGTATTCAATGTTGTCACTATCACACTTAGGGCATTTACCTGCACAATATTCATTATGTATTATTTCTTTAGGAGAACTCATAATAATAAGCTTGTATTCTTTCTATGATACCTCTACCATTTTGTGTATGAAATCCATAACTATGTGTATGTAAATGTGGTATAGGTGTGTTTTCTACTAATAGATGAAACAAGTCCCAACCATTGTCATAGTCCATGTCCTGTAGTGTTTGATTTATAGCGCCTGCCATAGCATATTCATCATGCTTACATTCACCATATGTTTCTGTTAAATAAGTTCTAACTTCTTTTGCTGTCATATTATATGTTCCCATTTATATTCTGAATAATTTACATTTCTACCAAATCTATTTTTAGTAGTTTTCATATTTGTAGTGATAATATATCCATCATCTCTCAAATTATATATGATAGCTGATAATCTTGTAGCTCCATATTCTTTAATTGCTTCCCATGATGTTATGGTACTATATTCATTAAGAT